>Ga0180301_10000327_pt1 | contig 37029 bp, 39 predicted proteins | sample GuaBasSediGuay16_FD_121797 | JGI IMG/M metagenome (GOLD analysis project Ga0180301, IMG submission 121797) | Subseafloor sediment microbial communities from Guaymas Basin, Gulf of California, Mexico - Guay16, Core 4569-2, 12-15 cm | ecosystem: Environmental > Aquatic > Marine > Hydrothermal... | reverse complement strand
GTTTTGAAGGTCGGCTTTTAAAATTTCTCCTAATTCTTTTTTTGAAGAACAGACTGCGCTGATAATTTTTACAGCCGTTTTGGGGGAATTTACCGTTAAAACAAAATCATTTTTTTCAAGATTAATTTCTTTAAAAAAATCTTTTAAAATCGATATTATTTCTTGGCCTCGTAAATTCTTTCCGCCTCTGAATCCGAAATTCCGGCAACCTGCCTTGATCAAAAGCAATCCTTCTTTATTTTTCTTGAAATGAGCTAATTTTACAGAAGAAGCTCCAATATCTATACAGATAATATATTTATTTTGTAAAATATTAGCTAAATTTATTTTCATCTAGATAATTTTAACCTTATAAATTTGGGACACTATGTTCATCTTATTCGATTGGTCCGCTAAGACTAATCTTGCCTCAGAACTTTTTCTATTGTCGCCACTACTTTTTCCGTCTCAACCGGTTTTACCAAGTAATCCACTACTCCTTTTTTATAAGCCTTAAGCTTGTCGATATCCTTATCCAAAGCAGTGAGAACAATAATAGGGGTATTTTTACCGATAGGGTGGTTATTTAACATCTCGCAGGCCTCCAATCCTCCGATCGTAGGCATGACTAAATCTAACAATATTACGTCTGGCCTGAATTTTTCTACATGAGCCAAGATGTCCTTTGCTCCGGCCAAAGTCAAGACTTCATATTTTTCCGTCTCTTCTAAATTTAATTTCATCATCTGCAAAAAAGTCAGTTCGTCATTAACAACCATTATTTTTCTCTTTTCCATAATTATCCGCCTCCTTTTTTATTGGAAAGTTCCTCTTTTATGCAGCTGATCAGATCTTTCGTAGAGACCGGCTTAGATAAAAAAGGGCAGCCGGCTAACTCGCTGTTTTTTGTGTTCAGCGCGTTTTCATCAACGAGCCCGGTCAAAAAAATAAAAGGAATTTTTTTCAGAGATTCCTCTGCCTTTATCTGAAGCGCTGCTTCTTTTCCTCCCACATCCGGCATGGTCATATCTAATATAATTAAATCCGGATTAAACTCTTTTGCAGCCGAAAATGCCTGCCTACCCCTGGTTTCTGTCCTGATTTCAAATTCGCCGCTGCGTTCAAGATTCAGCTTTAATAATTGGACTATATTCTCTTCGTCATCCACAATCAGTATCTTTTTTTTCCCCATAATATACTACCCCTGCCTCTCTATTTTAAAAATTAAGCTCACCTTGACGCCGTCTTCTATATTTTCGATTTTTATATCTCCTCTGTGCATCTCCATAATATTCTTCACAATAAACAATCCCAGTCCTGTCCCCCCCAGGTCGCGCCGTGTTGTATAAAAAGGCTCGAATATTTTATCCAAGTCTGCGGCAGGTATTTTAGAACCTGTATTTATAATATCAATAAATACCACCTTCTCTTCCGGAGTAAATAAATCGTCCTTTCTAAAGCCTATACCTTCACCTCTATGCAATTCTTTTTTATATCCTTTTATAAATAATTTCCCTCCAGCAGGCATGGATTGAATTGCATTCATAAGGATATTGATAAATACCTGCTCAATCCTGTTCTTATCTAGCCTGACCTGAGGCAAATCAGGACTAATCTCTTTAATTATTTCTATATTCCTTCCGGCCAATTGCACCTTAAGCAATAATAAACAGTTAATTATTAAATTACTCAAGTTTTGCATCTCAAAATCCATTTTAGTCATACTCGAATAATCCAATATGCCTTTAACTATCCTGTTCGCTCTTACTACGGCATCATTCATAAATAATAAAGTAGAATTGATATTTTTATCTTTTGTTTTATTTACGTTAGAAAGATATTCCACTCCCTGCATGATGATGGCCAGAGGGTTCTTAATTTCGTGCGCAACGCCGCTGGCGATTCTTCCGATAGCCGCCATCTTTTCTGCTACATTAAGCTGGTTTTGAGTAGTTTTTATCTCGTGATATGCCTTCCTCAGTGCATCCTCTGCCGCCTTCCTTTGAGTATCATCCGTTCCGATTATAATAACGTTACTTACCGTTCCTTCTTTTCTGATAGAAGCAAGACGGCAAGAATACCATTTTCCGTCTATGCCGGCCAACTCGATACTGTCATTCTCCGCGCTGGCAAACACCCTGTCGATACATTCTTTCATTGGCAAGCGGAATTCTTGCTTTACAAAATTAAGACAGGATTCGCCGATTATAATCCGGCCATCCATTCCTAAACGGTTAACAAAAAGAATATTATATTGGCGATTGATACTTAAGATAACATCAGGGGAATTTTCCAGCACCGCACGCATTTTTTCTTCCGACTCCCGTAAAGCCCGCTCTATTTCTTTACGCTCAGTAATATCAACAAGAACGCTTCTTATTCCCGTAACTTTATTTTCGCTAAGAATAGGATTAACATATATAATACAGGGGAAGATATTACCGTCTTTTTTTACTGCGCTGAATTCCAGGCCCCCGACTCTCTCTCCTTTCAAAACCCTTTGCAGTATCTTTGCAGCCTTATCCCTATCCGCTAGAGCCAACATATCAAGTACATCCAGACCTTTATCGAGATCTTCAGGCTGATAGCCGAAAACATCAAATGCTATCTTGTTTGCAAATCTTATTTTTAAATTAGTGTCGAATTCAAAAATAGTTTGAGGTAATAATTCCGCCAGGTCTCTGAATTTTTTTTCGCTCTCTTTTAATATTCCCTCGGTTTTCTTACGCTCGGTGATATCCTCAAAGCTCTCTATGCCTCCGATAATATTGCCGCTGGCGTCTTTTAAAAAGTCCGCATTCTTGGAAATTATTCTTTTTTCTCCACCCTTGCATATAATCATGCATTCTCTTGCAATCACTGGCTTATCTATATCTTCACTATAAAGGCCGCACTTGTCTTCACAGGGAGCTTTAGCAAATAAAGAACATTCTTTGCCTACGACTTCCTGAAAGCTATATCCGGTAATCTCCTTAGCCTTATCATTCCAGCTTGTAATACGGCGCTCTTTATCCACCGTAAAAATGGCGCTGGGCACAACTTTATATAAAAGCTCTGCTTTTTCCTTTGCTTCTTTAAACTGATCCTCGATCTTCTTCCTCTCGGATAAATCAAAATAGGTAGTCTGAAACAAATCCTTACCCATAATACGGATTTTGGAAACGTTTAAAATAGCTTCAAATACAGAAATGTCCTTGCGTCTTAATAGAGCCTGAAAATTGCCAACGCTTTCTTTCTCATTCATTTTATCCAATAAAAGATTTCTATCCTGCGGCTGCACGTATAAATCTCTATCATTTATCTTTTCAAATTCCTTTTTGGAATACCCGAAAATTTCCTGCATTGCGTGGTTACTTGCAATTATTCTGCCCTCAGCGGTCATAAGGCCTATTCCTATTGGAGCTTGCTCAAAAAGGAATCTATAGCGCTGCTCGCTGTCTCGTAATGCCATCTCTATTTGTTTACGGTCAGTAATCTCTTTTATTATTATAACTATGCCCTCTAGCGAGCCATTATCACTTCTCATCACTGCGCCTGAGAAAAGCGTAGGAATAACCCTGCCGTCCCGCGTCTTACAATTTAACTCTCTGTTTATGATAGAGCCGTTTTTAACTAACACTAATAAATCGTGATTTACAAAATTTACGTAGTCATCTTCCCTGAAAATTACGCTTAAAGGATTATTAAATAACTCCTTCTCATAATATCCTAAAATGTTGTAAGCAGCCTTATTTACAAGCTTAATATTTAAAGCCTTATCAGTAACAATTAAAGCATCGGTTATTGAGCTTATAATATTTTCAATATACTCCTTAGCGGTGATTAGCTCTTTTTGAGAATTTTCTAAAGTCTGTGCCATTCGATTAAAAGAGGAAGCTAAATTTTCTATTTCGTCTCCTGAGGATACTTCTGCCCTGAGCGAAAAATCCCCTTTGCCAAAACTTTCCACAACTTTGCTCAACTTATAAATCGGATTGACTAATTGCCTTGAAAAGAAAAAAGCAATTAGTAACCCGACGAGGATACATAAAATAGCAAGCCAGACGCTATGTAAATAAAAAGTTTTAAGGTCATTATAATATTTTTCTAAAGAAAGGCCTACGTGCATCCAGCCCCATTGAGTATCTAAATATTCAATCGGTGATTTATAGTGAAAAGTACGCTCCGGTATTATTTTGGTTTCTATAAAACTGTAACCGCTATTTCCTGTGGGCAGTGGTTCAACCCAAACCCCCTGCAGATAATCCGTATCATAGGCCTTTCTATTATATTTAGTAAATATTAAAGAAAATCCATCCCTGCGGGTGATAACTAAATAAAGTACAAAGGGGTTTTCGCTTAAAATAGAACTGTACTGTTTGGTTATCAGGCTATAATCCTCCAGGTCAATCGAAGTTAGTGTCGTATCGCGTAAAGAAGAAGTAATAGCTTTAGCCTGCAGTTCTAAATCCTCTTTTAAGGTTTTTCTCTGATAGGGGATGAAAGAAAAAATAAATATCTCCAGGGTCAAAATAATTACTAACCAAGATAATAAGGTAGTGCGGATTAATATGCTTTTTTTTCTAAATATATTTTTAACCGGAAATTTCATTTTTTATCTCGTTTTTTAATACTTTAAAAGCGGTGGGGGTGAGATTCGAACTCACGGAAGGCTTGCGTCTTCATCTCTTTTCAAGACAGGCCGGTTAAACCTCTCCCGAACCCCACCGGATCTAACTTAATATTGATAATTCAGTCAAACAAATCTTTAGAAAAAAAGCTGCTTAATTATAGAACTGAATATATTTATCCCTGACTGAAAAGCGGTATTTATAAAAGTCGCGAATGAGAAAGTTCGAAAAACTAAACTAAAACAAAAAGCAAGTATAGTCAAATTAATGAGATAAATCAAGGGGAAGCCAAAAATATAATTTGCTTTTAAAAAATCCTTTTGCTTGGTGCGCATTGATTTTGCGCTAAAAATCAGGTGCAACCCTACACTAAAACCTGCAAGAAAAAGTGTAATATTAGTTATAGCCGGAGATTGAAATCTAAAAGATATTGTTGCATATAAGATAAAAATGATTATTGTATAAATCGGCAACAGAAACGGCGCTACCTTGACCAGAGGGCTAAAAAAATTAAAAACTAATTGTAAGATACGCTGGCCTTTTAAATAAATATTTGCTGGCTCCCATATAAAAAGATAAACGATTAAAAAAGCAACCAAGCCTGCCCAAAATATTTTCTGAGATAATTTATCAATAAGATACAGCTCATTTAAAAAACTAAATGTATATCCGTATACAAAAGGAAGTAAACAAATCCCTAAAATTAACTTAATGAGTGTAAAGCTGCGGCCGGAAAAAACAGAAGCTCTTACAGCAGGCGTCTGCTGATCTTGATAAGGAAAAGGCTTTTCTTTGGAAGGAGCTGTTTGCTTACTGAATTCTTTCTTTGCCATCAACGTAAGGTTTTAATACTTTAGGCACTAGTATCGAACCGTCTTTTTGCTGATAATTTTCTAATATCGCGACCATTGTACGCGCCAAGGCAATGCCCGAACCGTTAAGGGTGTGAACGAAATCCAATTCTTTGGTATCTTTATTACGGAATCTTATATTGGCACGCCTTGCCTGGAAACTTTCAAAATTGCTGCAGCTGGAAACCTCCAGCCATTTATCTATTCCCGGAGCATAAACCTCTAAATCATAACATTTACTTGCAGCAAAGCTTATATCCGCAGTAGGCAATATTATAACCCTATAAGGTAAATCTAAAAGTTGAAGTACTTCCCGGGCATCCTGAAGTAATTTTTCTAATTCTGCATAAGAATCTTGCGGCCGGACAAACTTGACTAATTCTACTTTATCAAATTGATGAACGCGGATTAAACCTTTGGTATCTTTCCCGTAAGAGCCGGCTTCTCTTCTAAAACAAGCTGTATAGGCGGCATAATAAATCGGCAGGTCTTCTTCATTTAAGATCTCATCGCGGTGTATATTGGTTAGCGGTACTTCTGCAGTAGGGATAAGAAATAAATCGTCATCTTTAAACCTATACATATCTTCTTCCAGTTTGGGAAGCTGGCCTGTGCCTGTCATCGAAGCGCGGTTGACTAAAAATGGGGGGAATATTTCGGTATATCCATGTTTTTTGGTGTGCAAATCCAGCATAAAGTTAATTAGCGCTCTCTCTAACTTAGCTGCCCATCCCTTATAGAGGATAAAATTAGTAGCGCTAATTTTTGTAGCTCTGGGAAAATCAATAATATCCAGATTTTCCGCTAATTCTATATGGGAAACCGGCGGAAAATCAAAATCGCGCTTTTTTCCCCAGGAAGAACTAATCTCTTTTTTGGAAGCGTCTCCCACCGGTACAGAATAATGTGCAATGTTTGGAATATTCAGCAGGCTGCTTTCCAGGCTGGGATTTATTTCTTTTAATTTTGCTTCCAGCGCATCGATTTTATCCGCGGCCTCTTTCATCGCGGCGATCTTTGGTTTGACATCTTTCTTTGCTTTCAATAAAGCGCTTATTTCCCGGTTTGCCTCATTCTTCTTTGCGCGCAATGAATCAAGCTCCTTTAAAACCTCTCTCCTTGAATTATCAATTTGAATTATTTCCTCTAAGTCTATTTTAAGGCCCCGGTTCTTAATTGAAGTTTTCACTAACTCTAAATTATCTCTAATAAATTTAATATCCAGCATTATCTTCCTCTCTGGTTAGCCTTTAATGACCCCTAGCGGTCGCATCCGGCAGACGCGCTTAGAAATTCCGGCATTATGCACCACATCCACTACCTGATTCACATCTTTATAAGCCAAAGGTGCTTCTTCGGCAATTGTCCCCCTGCCAGAAGACTTCACCGTAATACCCTTAGATTCCAACTCCTTCATTAATAAGTTCATATTTATAGATTTAATCGCTGCACTACGGGATTTTACTCTTCCTGCGCCGTGGCAAGTAGAGCCAAAAGTCTCATCCATAGCCTTTTGCGTGCCCACAAGTAGATAAGAATTCCTGCCCATGTCTCCGGGGATTATTACCGGTTGTCCGATCTTTTTATATCTTTCAGGAAGTCCCGGCTGACCTGGCCCGAATGAACGAGTGGCGCCTTTTCTGTGTACGCATAATTTTTTCTCTTTACTGCCAATAACATATTTTTCTATTTTGGCAATATTATGCGCGACGTCATAAATCAAATGCATATCCATCTTATGCCAAGATCTATTAAAAACCTTCTCAAAAACAAGACGAGTCAAATGCGTAAGGCACTGCCTATTTGCCCAGGCATAGTTCGCAGCGCACTTCATCGCCCCTAGATAACTTTTAGCTTCGGGAGAATTAACCGGGGCGCAGGCGAGCTGCCGGTCGGGAACATTAATATTATATTTCTGAAGGCAACGAATCATGCTCTTGGTATAATCATCGCAGACCTGATAACCTAAACCCCGTGATCCGGAATGAATCATTATAGTTATTTGACCTAACGTAAGCTGTAATTCATCACAAATATCACGGTCGTAAAGCTGATCAATAACCTGTACTTCCAAAAAATGATTTCCCGAGCCAAGGGTTCCAGATTGCGCCTTGCCTCTTTCGTAAGCCCTTTCAGAAACAGCTGAAGGATCCGCTCCCTGCATAGCGCCGGATTCTTCTGTATTATCTAAATCTTCCTGGCAACCGTATCCTCTCTTGACTGCCCACTCAGCACCCTTTACTAAAATCTCTCTCTCTTCTCTTTCGCTTACCCGGATATCTCCTTTTGAGCCTACGCCTGAAGGTATATCGGAAAATAATACATAGACTAAACCCTTGATTTTATCCTTTATCTCGTCGTATTTAAAATTAGTCTTTAAGAGCCTTACGCCACAGTTGATATCGTAGCCCACGCCTGCAGGAGAAATTACTCCTCCTGCCTCAATATCGGTTGCCGCCACCCCCCCTATAGAAAAACCATACCCCCAGTGTATATCCGGCATAGCTAAAGAAGCATGTACTATCCCCGGTAAAAATGCCACATTAGCCACCTGCTCTGCTGCTTTATCCTGGCGTATATCTTTTAAAAGCTTTTCATCTGCATAAATAATTCCCGGAACGCGCATTCCCGGCTTGTAGGATTTAGAAATACGCCAACGGTAATTATCTATTTTTTCTAAAGTCCCGCTCCATGATTCAGCCATAGAGATTAAACGTCAAAGATAACCTCTGCCTGCCATCCAGTGCTTCCTTTTTCAATCTTTAAGCCATGGTAAGTGGCGGCTTTGATTTCTGTATTTACTTTATATTTATTTGTATCTACGCCTCTTACTTGCGCAATGAGATTTTCTTCATCTAATTTATTAATCTGGAAATCTTCAAAAATCATCTCTTTTGCCGCCGATAAAGAAAGTAATTCGTTTAACCAGTTAATAAATAACTCTTCTGAATTTTGAGCCTCCTGCCGGATGAAAATCTTCTTGGAATCCAAGCCATTCTGTGTGTTTTCTGGTTTTTTTTCAACAATAATATCAAACATCGCAACAGCGGCATTTTTAAATAATTCTTTTAAATCTTTACCTTTAACCTTGATGCCTATATCTGCGGTATGCTCTAATATTTGGTATTTTTTTTCTTTCATTTATAATCTTAGCCACCCCTCGCTTCTAATAATATTATAATGATATATTGAAGCTCGGGACTCATTTTTTATTACGTAAAAAATCCGTGGGCCATGAAGGAGTCGAACCTTCGACCTTGACATTAAGAGTGTCCTGCTCTGCCAATTGAGCTAATGGCCCTAAATTTATTTGTCAGCCATTATTCATGATTCTATCTAAGTTTGCTAAGGTTATGAATTAATGGCCGTAAATTTTCCAGCTGTTACATTATGAAAATTTACTCCGAGCAGCAACTATAAAGACCATTGGCTGCGAGGAGTTAATATATTTGCTTTTAGTCATCTGTTAATGTCCACCGCAATACTTTGCCACACCCGCCAATCTTTATGGCACAGAGTCTTAATGGCCTAGAATAAACCAATATATTTTAACAAAAATCAGATGTATTTTCAATACATGATTTGTTATAGGGGGTAAAACAAGGATATGAATAAATTTAAAATGGATTTTTTGGGCAGGTTATACGTAATTTAGAATTTGTAACTTAAGCCTAACCAAAGTATTCCCTGTAAGCTATCTGTATCCTGGTCTCTATCCCATGACGGATCATGGCTTTCCTCCCAGGTTCTTCCATCAATACTGATTAAAGTCCCATCTAATCCCGCCCGTAATTCCCAGCCTTGATTAATTTTCCAAAATCCTTGCATACTGCCAATCACCGCTGACCCATCATCATAATCTCCATAGAAGGTCAGCCCTCTTAGAAGATGGTTATCTTCATCCTCGGCAGTGGGATAGAAAGAATATTTTAGGTTAACCCTGACTCCATAGCTTTCTCGTAATACATCTGCTGCTAAGCCAATATACGGAAGATTATATTTAATATGGTAAGTCAAAACCGTATCACCCTGATAAAGCGTTTGGCCCTGGTTACCCCCCAATAGGTCAACCTCATAGTATAAATCAGACATGTCGAAATCAAATCTTTCATACTTATATCCCAATAAAACACCAATTTTTAAAAAATCAGATTCCTGTAAGGCCAAATTTTCTTCATCAGAAAAAAGGCTTTTATTAAAAAAATCGTATCGCAGGTTAGCATCCCATATGAGAGCATCCGCATCCGTATTCGAATCAGTAGATGAAATTAAAATCCCAAGTGCCCAATCCTTATCCGTCATTTTCTCGCGTACATGATTAGTGAATGGCACCCAGGCTTCGCTATTAACTGAGAAATTACCATAACCTAAACTGAGATTCCCGCCGATTACGCCATTGCCAAGAGGAAATTTTAATTCGCTGGTGTGGTTATCAAAATCGTAAGTGGTATCTCCGGTCATGTAGCCTAACATTATACATAAATCTAAAATATAATCCCTAAATGTGAACTGCTGTATATAATCCTGCCCCGGTAACTCAATCGGTTCCAGAAGCTGGGCATTATTTTCAACCTTTAAGGATAAATCGCCTGAATCGGAAATTTCTGCGCCTTTTTGCATAGCTTCGCATATTGCTTTATTCCTCTCTGTAAGAACCTCCTGGGCCAAAATCATAAAAGGAAATAAAAACAAAAAAAGATATAAAAAAATAACTACTTTTTTATATCTTTTTCGGATGGGTCTACTGGATTTTTGTCTATTTAACATCAAAAATATATTAGCATAAAATTCCCTTCGGCTCCACTATTTTAATTAATCCAAAAACGCCCTCACTCCGTACACCGTACACCGTACTCCGAACTAAATAATGCGCCTGGCTGGAGTCGAACCAGCAACGCCCAGCTCCGAAGGCTGGCGCTCTATCCAATTGAGCTACAGGCGCATCATATATAAGTTCGAAAGTCATTAATGCTCGGGTCTAGTCTACAGCTCTACGAGTGACTCCAAGGCCGGCGCTGCCTACCTGCCGGCAGGCAGGTATCTAATTGTCCCCCATTTCTATTATTTATCTCTGCGGCATCCCGCCTCAGATGTATTAAGCGATTGAAGCGTGAAGCTACAGGCGCATAAATTGAAAATTTATTTCTCTAACTTATTTATCACTAAAGGGTGTCAAGACCCGGCCTAGATGATGCGGCCTTAAAGGATGGTGCAGGCTTCGCCTAAGATTCTCTGAATTTTTTTAAGTTTATTCTTATCTACTGTCGCTATATTAGCTAAGGCAGCTGTTCGTATTGGAGAATTTAAATGAATTTTATCCGGATTTACCTTTTCAATGATCTCTTTTAATTTCTTAATATGCCTGAGGTCATCATTTACGCCTTTTACCAGCATAATTTCCAGCCAAATCTTACCCTTAAATTCTTTTCTTAAATTTATCAGTCCGTTGATAATCTCTTCTATTTTTATGTGCGTATGGGGGGAATTGATTCTTTTTAATACCTGCCCCTGCGCCGCATCCAAAGAGGGTACGATTAAATCTGTTTTCAGCAAGTCCTGGCGCACCGAAGGTAAATTTATCAGCGAAGAGTTGGTAATTACCGCCAGCGGAACTCGACTTAGATCTTTTATCTCCTGAATCAGTGCGCCGATTTTGTTATTTAAGGCAGATTCTCCCATCCCGGAAAGCGTTATAAAATTAAGCCTTTCTGCTTCTTTGTTATTATTTTCTAACCAAAATTTCAATTCATCCAGAATCCTGGCTATTTCTAAATATTCTTTCCTTGCGCAGACTAAATCGGTAGTACGGCCCAACTGGCAGTAAATACAGTCAAAAGTACATGTCTTGTAGGGCACCAAGCTTAAGCCTAGAGAAAGACCCAGCCTGCGGGAATTAACCGGGCCATATATATATTTCATATCTCATATTATATTATGAAATCACATTATAAAAAACCACCTTTTCATTTTTTATCTTAGCCGATCCTTAGATTTAATTAAAAACCTATGCGGCTTAATTAAAAAATAAAAAGGTGGATTGAAATTAACCTGATTATTTTACTTCAATTACAGAATTCTGACTGCCGAACGTATTGAAAGAGCGTGTTTTATTATTAGGATCTTCCATCCAGTTCCCGTCAACAAAGAACTTATATTCGTACCTGCCGGGTTGGAGTCGGACCTTTACTACCCAGTTACCGCGTGAATCTTTTTTGGCTGTAAAAGTCTGGGTATCCCAATTATTAAAACTTCCCGCAAGGCTAACCCTGTTTGCCTGGGGGGCGCGAAATTTAAAAGCCGTCAATTTCGCACCTGTATTTTTTGCTGTTTTGGCCATATCTACCTCCCTGTTCCTACCTAATCATATTAAATAATTCCCAAAGAGTCAAGGACTTTTAATCAGGTGAGTATTAAAATTACACACTCTAAAATAAAAGACAAGCCTTTATTTTATATCGCAACGATAGAAATGCCTTTTCTCTCGGCCATTTTAATGCTTTCTTCTTTATCTATAAAAAGAGTTTTGTCTGCCTCGATGGCCAGGCATTTTGCCTTACAATTAACCAGGTTTTTTATTGTATTTAAACCAACTACCGGAATATCAAAACGCATATCCTGTTTTGGCTTACTCACCTTTACCAGAGTGGAACCACGTCCGGCAATTTTGCCGGCCCGGAGAATAAGGTTATCCGTCCCCTCCAAAGCCTCTACGCCTACTATTGCCTTATTTTTGACCGCTACAGTCTGGCCTATATCAGCATGGGCGATTATTTTAGCTATATCGAAACCAAAATATATATCTTCCCAGGCGCTAAAGTCAGGAGCGGTTTTAGTCAAGACGCCCTTAGGAGGAAGATATTCTTTTACGAAAGTTGTCGTATCTAGGAGCTTCAGGCCCGCATCCTCTAATTTTTGCGCGATTGCCCCAAATATGGTATCCGCCTTTTTATCCTTTAACTGATTAAGAATGTTCTGGGCTTCTTCGCTGCGCTTCAATTCTTTGCTGAACAGCCGGCGCGGATGAATCTGCCCGGCCATGGCAATTTTAGCTATCCCCTCGCTTTTGAATATTTCGACAATACTGTTAAAATCCCGGATGCTAATCCAATAGAGCTTATCAACGTAACGTTTCAACTTGGGAGAAGTATCCCCTTTTATGCCTACTGCTACGACGAAGCAGCCTTTTTTCTTCGCGCCCTGCGAAAATATAATGGGAAATTTTTTACTTCCCGCGATTATCCCTATTTTCTCCATATTAATGCGAAAACAAAAAGTCTTTTTATTAATAAATTCGAGTTTGCCTATATTGAATCATCTAAAACCAAAAAGCAGATTAATTAATGCCGGTATCTTTATTGATTCGTTCAATACGGCAGGAACGTACAACGCCTCTCTCTGATTTTCTTACGAAATTTATCAGGTAAGAGACCTCCTGACTTGGTTTCATTTCCTTTTCTATTTTTTCTAAAGAATTCTTCTTGGAAAGACCAGCGTGAAACAAAATATTAAAGGCCCGGTGCAGCTGTTTAATAGATTCCCTTGCTGTGCCTTGGCGCTTTAAGCCGATGAGATTTAAACCGTAAACTCTTGCTGGATGGCCGTCGCAGGTAGAAAAAGGAGGTATATCCTGCACCACCTTAGAGCATCCCCCGATAATAGACAAGGTCCCCACTCTTACAAACTGATGTATGGCTACCAGACCTCCCACTACAGCCTTATCTTCTATACTGACATGGCCGGCGAGAGTGCCGTTATTAGCGATTATACAGTTGCTACCTACAAAGCAGTCATGAGCGATATGCGAATAGGCCATAAAAAGATTATCATTTCCTATTTTAGTAACCGATCCCTCTTCTGTGCCGGGGTTAAACGTGCAGTATTCCCTGATGACATTACCGTCGCCTATTTTAAGAAAACTCTTTTCGTCTTTGTATTTTAAATCCTGAGGGGAGCTTCCTAATACTGCCCCGGTAAAAATTTTACAATTTTTCCCGATAGTTGTATTTCCTTCAATTACGCAATAAGGGCCGATTTGGCAGGCTTCGCCCACGGTTACAGCATCGCCGATAACTGTATAAGGCCCTATTTGACAATGCCCAGCTATTTTAGCATTTTTGGAAATTATCGCCGTGGGATGTATCTGCATATACTTATTCCTCCGAAAGCGTAAACATCAGATCTGCTTCTGCCACTACCTTTCCCTCTACCAGCGCCTTAGCATGAACTGTGCCGGTCTTAGATTTTACCCTGACTGCGGTTACATCAAGTACAAGATCATCTCCGGGGACAACTGTTTTTCTGAATTTAACGTTATTAGCAGCTAAAAAATAGGCGAGTTTTCCACGGTTCTCTTTGGCAGCCAACATCATTACCCCGCCTACCTGTGCCATTGCCTCAATCATCAAAACGCCGGGCATAACCGGCTTCTGGGGAAAATGCCCTTTAAAATAATAATCGTCCTTAGTCACATATTTTATTCCTCTGGCATGCTTTCCCTGTTCTAATGAAAGAATCCTGTCCACGAATAAAAATGGCGGCCTGTGAGGCAGTATCTTCATAATCGCCTCTCTATCTAACTCATGCTCATCATTAGGGCGGGAATCTACTCCAACACCTCCCAATAAATACCTTTCTCTCTGTTGATGTATTTTTTTAAGCATCTTCAGGTTGAGTGAATGGCCGCTTTTTAAAGCAATAATATGCCCCTTTAAGGGCTGGCCTAATATATATAAATCGCCTACTAAATCCAAAATTTTATGACGGATAAATTCATCTTCAAAGCGTAACTTATTATTTATTACTCCTTCTTTACCTACTACCAGTGTATTACTATAACTGGCTCCCAAACCAATGCCCTGCTCCTGCAAATTGCCTACTTCGCTTTCCAGGCAAAATGTGCGCGCACCGGCTAAATTCTCTTTAAATTTTTCGCGGTCCATATTTATCTCTAAAAACTGTACTTTAAGTAAAGGGTGATTGTAGCTTAAAGTATAAGAAATAGTAAAATCCTTTGCCGGCAATATTACGATTGAGGCCTGTTCTTCCTGGGCGAATATAGGCTCTTTGATAGAGAAATAATTCCGCTCTTTATCTTGTTCCTTTATACCTGCCCGACTGATTATCTCTGCGAACTCAATGCTACTGCCGTCTGCGCCAGGGACCTCCTGGTTATTAATTTCGATATCAAGATTATCTATATTCATTCCCGCTAAAGCCGCCAGGAGATGTTCGACAGTCTGGATTTCAACGCCATCTTTACCTATGCTGGTCCGGCGTATGCGCTGATAAGGATCAAGTAAATTCTCAACGCAAGTCTTAATAACCGGCTTATTGGCTAAGTCCGTACGGATAAAACGAATGCCGGAATCTTCCGGCGCTGGCTTAAAATTAAGGTTTACTTTATTAGCAGTATGCAAGCCGATGCCTTCTAAAGTAACCTGCTTGGCAATGGTTTTTTGTCTTTCCATCGTTTTAAATTAATTTTTTTTAGGGTTATCTATTTGATTTTTAATAATTTTTTCCAATTCTTCTATTTTTTTCTTAAGGCCTGTCACTGTTTGAAACAGGCGCGGTAAATTCTGGACACAGGCATTTACCCGCCTGGCAATATTTACTGCCTTTGCAGGGTAACCCCAAACAGCAGTTTCAGCCGGAATAGATTTGTTTACTCCGGACTGCGCCATAACTATCGCATTATCGCCAACGCTAATATGGCCAACCAGGCCTGCCTGTCCGGCAAGAGTTACGCCTTTACCGATTTTTGTGCTTCCGGAAATACCTACCTGCGCAACCACCAGAGAATCAGGCCCGATTATTACATTGTGGGCTATATGAACGAGGTTATCTATTTTAGTGCCCCGTCCGATTACGGTTCTATCAAAACGCGCACGGTCGATACAAACATTGGAACCGATCTCAACATCATCTTCAATAATTACCACGCCGACCTGCGGTATACGCTGGTGTTTACCTTCTATGGTAATAAATCCGAAACCGTCTGAACCGATAACCGTGCCGCTATCAATCACAACATTACTGCCAATAGTTGTCTCTTCTCTAATAGAAACATTGGCATGAATTAAAGTATTACTTCCTATGCGTGTTGCTTCACCAATAAAGCAACCGGCGTAAATTACGCTATTATCTCCGATTGAAACCTTATCTGCAATAACCGTATGCGCACCTATAGCCACATTCTCACCTAATGCGACATCCTTTCCTAAAACAGCGCTTGGGTCTACTCCCTGGGGATGAATTTTCTTAGTGGGCTTTACCAGCGAAATCACCTTAGCAAATGCTAACGAAGGATTATCGGTGCGGATAATCGGCTTAGAGGCTTTTTTTACATCGCGGGAGGTTATCACCGCAGAAGCGCAGGTCTTCTCAATCATCGGGATGTATTTCGGATTAGCCACAAATGTAATATCCCCCTCCCCAGCCTCCTCTATTCCGGAAATGCCGGTAATGACTAATCCCTGGTCACCAATAACCTCGCCCTCGACATAAGAAGCTATTTCTTTTAATGTTTTTCGCATAGTATAAATAAACGAAAAAAGCAGTTTTTTCTACTCTTTTGAATTCTTATTTAAAATACTTATAATTTGATCGGTTATATCTAAATCTTCATCCTGGGCAACTAGCACCTGGTCGTTAAAAATAAGAGAGTAACCTTCTTTTTCAGCGTAACCTTCTACCGCATCGTCTATATCTTTCAGAATCTCCTTCATTCTTTCATCCCGTTCCTTGCGCAGTTCCGTCTGCTGCTGCCGGTCAAAATCCTGAAGTAATCTTATTTTTTCTTCCAAGGCGGGCTGTTGCGCCTCTTTCTCTTTCTCGCTTAAAAGATTAATCTTATCCTGTAATTTTTTAACTTCATTAACCTTTTTTTCTCTTTCTTTCTCATATTTTTCCTGTTCATTGGTAAGTTCTTTGTCAAAAGACTTTGTCTTGTTATATTCGTTAAAAGTGCGCGTTACGTCTATATATCCGATTTTTTCAGCGGCAAATGCAATATTGAACGCAATAATCGAAAATGAAATTGTCACCAAAAAAATATTTCTTGTTTTTTTCATTATTTATCCTCCTTTTTCATTTTACATTTTAAATTATCCTATTAAAAACCGTGGCTCATGCTGAAGTGCAGCTCTCCGTCGCCTTTCTCTTCCTGCCCGGTCTCTTTATTTAAAGGAATACCGTAATCAAGCATAATCGGGCCGACAGGGGTCTTCAGCCTTAGACCCATTCCCACTCCCGACTTGAAACCGCCCGAACCGATATTATCCATTTCAGCCCATACATTTCCTATGTCATAGAAAACAGCGACTTTCAAAAAGTCAAATAAAGGGTAAGTATACTCAATATTGCCCACCAACATGGCTTCGCCACCCAGGGGATCCTCGGAAGAAGGATCAATCGGCCCTACTTTCCTTTCGTTGTAACCCCTTATTGTATAAGCTCCGCCTGCAAAGAATCTCTTATATATGGGCACGTTATCAGAATCCCCGTAATCATCGGCCAATCCCAGCCTCGCCCTCAACTCTAATACCGCACCCTGAGGAATAACCTTCAAATAATGCGAAGCCCGCGAATAAAGTTTTAAAAAATCCTTATCCCCTGCAAAGGGCCCGCCAGCCCCTTCAAGCGATACCGCAAAAACATTGCCCCGGGTAGGATCAAATACATTATCGCGGCTATCAAAAGTAATCCCAAACTCCATGCTGCTGATCGTATTTTCTCCGTATTCTTTTGTAAGGTCAGCCGAGGCATTCTCGGTTATATCAGTTATATCTATAGTTTCATAGCGGTAAAGCAAATTAGCAGTTGTATATTCCGATATCTCTTTCCCCAGCCGCAAGTCCCCTCCTGTTATATCTTCGTCATAACCGTAACCCACATCAGTTTCGCGGTTGTGGCTCCTTTTATAAGCGTCAAAACCAAAAGCTATAGGGTAATCAAACAGCCAAGGCTCAGTAAAACTTAAATCAAAACTGCTGCTCAATGTTCCCGTTGAACCTCTCAGCCTCAAATCCTGGCCGTCTCCGGTAAAATAAGGAAAGTTTTTCCAATCGAAGTTTTTCTGCTCTATTTCAATAAATCCGATAAATTCGTCAACGCTGCTATAGCCGCCCCCAAAACTAAAGGCTCCGGTCTTTGTCTCTTTGACCTCTACCACCAAATCCTTTCTGTTCGGCACAGACGTATCTTCGGTATCATAGCTTACTTCTTCAAAAAATCCCAGGTTCTCTAATCTTTCCTTACTGCGTTTAAGCTTACTACCGTCAAAACGGTCCCCGGGCATTATTCTTAATTCGCGGCGCACCACTATGTCTTTAGTTTTTACGTTCCCGCGCACTTTTATTTTTTCCACGTAGGCGACTTCATTTTCAAAAATATTATAAACTATATCGATGCGGCCGGTGCTCTGGTTTAAACTGGTTACTTCCTGCACCTGGGCAAAAATATAACCGCGGTCAAAATATAGGCTTTGTATTTCTACGATATCCTGTTTTAAGGCTTCCTGATTAAAAACTTTTCCCGTAGTACAATGGGTAAGCTTAGCGCGAATTTCCCTTTTAGGAATATCTTTATTGCCCTCTATTCTAACATCACCTACGAGATATTTTTTCCCTTCATTAATCTTTACGGTAATATATAAAAACGGTCGTATGGGATCTTCCCGAACTTCATAATCTACCACTACATCGGCAAAGCCCGCCCGACGGTAAAAAGACTTAATCCGCTCCATATCCTCCTTTAAAACTTCTTCTTTGAGTATCCCGGGATTAAACAACCAGGCTCTTTTCGTCTTCATTAATTTTAAAATACGGTTTTTAGCAAAAGACCTGTTTCCCTCGACAAAAATATATTTGATTCTTATCTTTTTACCCTCGTTTACTTTAAATTCTATCCTTGCCTTATTGGCCTCCTCGCTTATTTTAACCTCATAATCTATTTTCGTTTGTGAATAACCTATTTTCTCGTACATCTTCTTTAAGGTACGCATATCATCTTCCAGATTAGGATAATCTAAATACTGCCCTTCCTTTGTCTTAAGGCTATCCTTAAGCTTTTCTTCTTTCGTATTAAGGCGTTTTATCCCCAAAAAAGAAACTTTTTCGATAATCTGCCTTTCTTTTACATTAACGATTATTTTAACCCCTTCTTTATAAAGCTCTGTGTTAATCTCAATATCGCTGAAAAAACCCAATAAATAAAGGCGCTTCAAGTCGTCGCTGGCGATATTTTCTTTATAAGGGCTTCCTACGCGCAGTTTCATTTTAGAGATTATCGCATTAGTACTTATATGTTTATTTCCTTTAACTTCTATGGCGGTGATTATTTTTTCGGAAGGGACTTGAGATCTGTAATCTTCACCTTGTACATCAGGAAAGTTTTGGGCGAAGCAATGGCAGTAAACAGCTCCAAATAAAAAAAAGAAGCTACATAGCAGCAGTATTATTTTTTTTCTTTGCATTATATTTAAATTACCTAAATAAAATTCACTGCTTTAAACTTAATCCAAATCCCATTAATATTCATCTTTAAATCTTCTTACTCAACCGGAGCAAGGTTTTCAAACCGGGTATACTCTTTAATAAAGGCTAATTTTATTGAACCTACGGGACCATTGCGCTGTTTGGCAATAATTAATTCGGCAATCCCCTGGTTATCGGCGGAAGGCTTATAATATTCTTCTCTTAAGATAAGCGTAACTACATCGGCATCCTGTTCTATTGCCCCTGATTCCCTTAAGTCCGAAAGTTTCGGGCGATGGTCTTCTCGAGACTCTACCGCCCGGGAAAGCTGGCTTATAGCTACTATAGGAACATTTAATTCCCGAGCCAATGCCTTCAAAGAGCGCGAGATCTCCGATATTTCCTGCTGCCTGTTCTCGGAATTAACTGCTCCGCGCATTAACTGCAAATAATCTAAAATGATTAAACGAATGTCCTGGTGGGCTTTTAAGCGCCGGGCCTTAGCGCGCAATTCCATTACGGAAATTGCCGGTGTATCGTCTATATATATAGGCGCCTCGCAAAGTTTGCCTGCTGCAGCAGTAAGGCGCGGCCAGTCAGAAGGCGAAAGATAACCTGTCCTGACCTTGTGCGCATCCACTTTGGCATGCGCGCAAAGCATCCTCTGCACCAGTTGCTCCTTTGACATTTCTAGACTAAAGAAAGCTGTCGGGATTTTCTCTATTACTCCCGCATACTCGGCAATGCCCAAGGCAAGGGCACTTTTACCCATTGAGGGCCTTCCGGCAATAACAATTAAATCGGAAGGCTGTAAACCTGCGGTCCTGCTGTCAAAATCTATATAGCCGGTAGGAATACCTGTGACATGAGCCTTTTTTTGATAAAGCCTATCGATGTTTTCAATACTCTCTTTTATGATTTCTTTTAAATGTAAGTATGTCCCCTGGCTTTTTCTTTCGCTTATTTCAAATATGAGTTTCTCAGCGCTATCTACAACCTGATCGATATTACCTTCGCTTTCGTAACATAGAGAAACAATGCGGGTGGCATTGTTAATCAATGTTCTCAAAATACTTTTTTCTCTTACAATATTAACATAGTGATTAATATTAGCGGCAGTGGGTACGGAATTCACCAGGTTTGTTAAGAAACTCACTCCGCCGATTTCATCGAGGATTGCCAACCTTTTTAATTCGTCGGTAAGCGTGATAATATCAATAGCCTTATTGCTATTGTAAAGAAGAGAAATCGCCTCAAATATCTTCTGATGTGTATCACGGTAAAAGAATTCCTTGCTTAATCTTTCTATCGCCACTGAAACTGCATCTTCATCTATAAGCATAGAACCCAATACCGCCATCTCAGCTTCTAGATTCTGGGGTGTAATTTTTTCAAGAATATCCGCCATTTTAAATACCTGCTTTTGAATTCTTTATTTTTTCACAACCCAGACTTTGACTCTGGCTTCTACTTCGGATGCCAGTTTTACAGACACCTCATAAATACCCAGCGACCTTATCGGCTCTTGTAGAATAATTTTATTCTTGTCGATATCAAAACCCTCTTCTTTTAAGGCTTGCGCTATTTCAGAATTAGTTATGCTGCCATATAGTTTATCTTCGTGAGTTAAAACGCTAATAGTTACAGATAATCCTGATAGCTTCTCTCTAAGGGCAAGGGCTTCTTTTTTGGAATGTTCAAGCTGGAGGGACTCTTTTTGCCTTTCCTGCTCCAGTTTTTTTAGATTCTCCGGCGTTAAGGCAACAGCCAAGCCGTTAGGTAAAAGAAAATTACGCGCAAAGCCGTCCTTTACCTTAACGATTGTTCCTGTCTTACCCAGCCGGTCTACATTCTGTTTTAAAATAACTTCCATGGGAGCGTTGTTATTCGATTTTCTTAAACGGATATTATCCGAAAAGTTTAAATTAGAATTTATTAAATAATTTTTTAAAAAAGTGCGGCTATATGCGCGTGTAAGGAAGCAGAGATACAAACCTCGCTTTTTTGATTGCCTCTCTAACCATCCTTTGGTGCTTAGCGCAATTACCAGAGATACGCGGAGAGATTATCTTGCCTCTTTCTCTGACAAACGATTCCAGTCTCTTTACATCCTTATAATCTATCGACTTTACTTTGTCTACGCATAACCGGCAAAACTTCTTTCTGGCAAGTAAAAACTTTTTTTTCTTTTTGACGTTTCTTGTTCTTTTTCTAATTAACATTTTCTTCCTCTTTAGGTTCCTCTTCAAGCCAAGACGATTCAGTACTCTCCTCGATGTTTTCGGTCACATGCTGCTCTTGAACTGACCCAGTCATTTCCCTGGCGACAGGAGAACCTAAAAACTGTACCCGCTGCGCCCTCACCTCCAGAACATTGCGCTTTTGACCCGAGTTATCTTCCCAGGAACGGGACTGTAAGCTTCCCTCTACCAGGACAGGGCTTCCTTTGCGTAAATATTGGTTAGAGGACTCTGCCTGTTTATTCCAGACTACTACTGTTACAAAACAGCTCTCTTCTTTTAAATTCTGGCTCCTATCTCTATAGCGCCTGTTTATCGCCATTCTTAAATTTGCAACTGCCGTACCTTGAGGAGTATAACGTAACTCCGGATCCTTAGTCAAATTGCCCACCAATATCACCTTATTGAAATTAGCCATCTTCTTCTCCGAATCTAAATTTTAATTACAATGCTAAAAACTCAAACTAAATTACGCTTTCTTAATTAAAAAAATTATCAGTAACGATAGCACCAAAAACACCACACCAATGATTATCCGAGGATTAGCCTCAATTATAACATGGTCAAGATTTAAAGACTTTTCCAGCAGTTGTTTTAACAATTTCATAAATTTAGCCCCAAAAATTAAGTCAATCCCGAAGAGGATGCCGATAATACTCGCAAAAATTGCTATATTCTGCAACAAAAAATCTAAAGCCATTTCTCCTTCCATATGCCCTCCTTTGCTTCTAAATATTATACTTTATTTTCACGGATACGCAAAGCCCTTATTCATGCCTTGTAATTAACACCCTGAGTATATTTTCATTTAACTTATAAGCGTGTCTTATATCTGTGACCTTTCCGGCCGCTATGTTAAAATTTACCAGATAATATATGCCTTCTTTATGTTTCTTAATGGGAAAAGAGAGCTTTCTTTTCTCTGACCATATATCAGCCGAAGTAACTTCTCCTTCGTTTTTAGTTATCACTTCATGAATCTGTTTAAATAAACTTTTCTTTTCTTCTTCGGATAATTCCGGATTAACTATAAACATAGCTTCATATTTGTTCATTCTCAAGCCCTCTCTGTTTCTTAATTCAAATGGTTTAAAAGCTAATCGTTGACTGTACTACCACTTGTTAAAAATATTCATTGACTGAGAAATTCCTTCGCTCACCCAGCTTAAACAGCATGCGCAGGCATCATTGATTATTCTGGGCAAATGCTTTTTCTCATTTTTCCCGAAAGAAGCCAGCACATACTCTGCCGCCCCCATACTCTTCTGCGGCCTGCCGATTCCGATACGCAATCTGGCGAATTTCAAAGACCCTAAATTCTCTATTACTGACTCAAGCCCCTTATGGCCTGCTGAGGAGCCGCTGGCCCTGATTTTAAGCCTGGAAAAGTTAAGGTCTAAATCGTCACAAACTATCAATAATTCTCCTAAATCCAAATTATACTTCTCAAGCAGAGCCTTTACGCTAATACCCGACAAATTCATAAACGTAAGCGGCATAGCCAATATCACATCAAACCCTGCTATTTTTCCTCTGCCTTTTAAAGATAAAGTATTCTTATCTTTTTTAAACTTTATCTTACTGGTTTTTGCTAAAGCCTTGATTACCGCAAAACCTATATTATGCCTTGAATTTATATAAACCCGCCCGGGGTTGCCTAACCCAACGATTAACTTCATCCCTTGATTTAAAAAATAAGGATGGCTCTAGAAAAGAAAGGGCTTTAACCCTTTTCCTTTTTCTCTTCTTTCTTTTCCTTTTTCTCTTCTTTCTTTTCCTGGGTTCCTTCTTCCCCTTCGGCAGCTTCCTTCTTCTCCCTTATAACTTCCGGCTCCTGGGATCCCTCCCCTTCAGCCAAAGGTGCGACTTCTTCCTCTTTTATCGGGGCAATTACGGTCAAAACAATTGCCTCCGGATCAGCCAAGACTTTTACATTTGCGGGAAAAACAATATCTTTTATGTGTATAGCATCGCCTATCTTCATCTGGCTGACATCAATGGGAATTTCTTTAGGAATATCTCTTGGCAAACATTCGATTTCAATTTCCCAAAGAATATGCTCCAAAGACCCGCCCTCTTGTTTTACGCCGATCGGCTCTCCGTTAGCAACTACAGCCACATTCACTTTTATTGCCTTAGTTAAAGAAATCTCATTGAAATCCACATGGATAACGTCATCGCTAACCGGATTATATTGAATCTCCTTGATTAAACAGCTTTTGGCTTTGGGATCTTTATCCTTATTTTCTTTAATATTCAGGTTAATTACCACGCTCTCTATATGATAATGGTGAATCAAGCGCATTAATTCGCGATGAGAGACCTGTATAGCTTGTGATTTCTTGCCAGCTGAATAGACTACTGCCGGCACAAAACCATTTCTCCTGAGATCCTTTAACTTGCCCCCGCCTAAATCTTTTCTTGGTTGTGCATCTAACAATATCTCATCCATCTAATTGCTCCTTAAATGTGTTTTGTATAAAAATTTCAGTACTTATAGTTATCTTTAATCAAACAAGCTGCTTACCGACTCCTCATGGTGTATTCTTCTTATTGCCTCGCCCAGAAGCCCGGCAACTGATAGAACTTTAATCCTGGGGTGTTTTTTTTGTTCACTAAACGGTATGCTGTCTGTTATTGCCAACTCTGTTAAAGATGCGCATTTATTAATATTTTCTATTGCTGAGTTTGATAATACTCCGTGCGTAATTGCCGCGCGGATACTATTGGCTCCAGCATCTTTTAAGGCATTGACTGCTTCTATCAGCGAGCCGCCAGTAGCAATCAAATCGTCAACAATCACTGCATTCTTACCTTCTACTTCGCCTAAAATATGCATTGCTTCGGCTTTTTCAGGAGAGATTCTCCTCTTGTCTATAATCGCCAGGCCGGCTCCCAATCTTTTAGCGTAGGCCCTGGCCATTTTTATGCCTCCCACATCCGGAGAGACCACTACTAGATTTTTAATTCCCAGGGTGTTCAGATAATCTATAAAAATGCCTACTGCAAAAAGATGGTCGACGGGTATATCGAAAAAACCCTGTATTTGGCCAGCGTGCAAATCCATAGTCAACACCCTGTTTGCACCAGCGGTAGTTATAAGGTTAGCCACTAATTTTGCGGTAATGGGAACGCGCGGCTGATCCTTACGGTCCTGACGGGCATAACCAAAATGAGGAATAACCGCAGTAATACGCTGACTGGAAGACCTCTTTAAAGCATCGATTATAATCAAAAGCTCCATCAGGTTATCATTTGTCGGAGGTGAAGTGGGCTGAACCAAAAAAACATCTTTTCCTCTTACGTTTTCATTAATTTTTACCCTTATCTCTCCCTCACTGAACCTGCCTACAAAAGCCTCTGATAATTTAACCTTTAAATATTTACAGATATCTTTAGCTAATTGAGGATGGGCATTCCCGCAAAAAACCGCTATTTTATCCATATTTTCTACCTCGTATTTAAATATTTAAGTGTTTATTTAATTTATTTCTCTAACGGCTTGGCCGGGACCCCTACTACCGTGCTATTAGCCGCGACGTTCCTATTCCTTGTAACCACCGAACCTGCTCCGGTTTTAGCGCCTTTACCAATTTTAACCGGTGCGACTAAAATCGTATCCGAACCAATAAAAGCTTTATCTCCTATTACTGTAATATTCTTTTTTTTGCCGTCATAATTTGCGGTTACCGTGCCGGCGCCGATATTGACAAATCGGCCCACCCGTGCATCGCCAAGATAACTAAAGTGTTTAGCTCTGGCTTTTGAAGCAAGTTTAGAGCGGTTTACCTCTATAAAATTGCCTACCGAAACATCGTCGCTAAGGCGGCTGCCTCCTCTTATGTGGGCAAATGGTCCAATCTTACAACGTTTACCAATTTTAACATTTCTATCTATTACTGTAAAGGGATAAATTATCGAATCCTTACCTATCGTAACACCATAACTGATAAAGGTATTTTCCGGATTTACTATAGTAATTCCGTTTTTCATAAAATCCTCGTTAATACGGCGCTGCATAATCTTATTTGCTTCTGCCAGGTCGGAACGAGAATTTATACCCAAAGCCTGGCCTAAATCGTCAAGCTTAAACGAATCAATCAAAGACCCTCTTTTATAAAGTATGCCTATTGTGTCAGTAAGGTAATATTCTTTTTTGCGGTTATCCGCCTTTACCCTATTCAATGCATAGGAAAGGCTATCTTTCCTAAAGCAAACGGTTCCGGTATTTATCTCCTTGATATTTTTTTGAAAGTCGCTGGCGTCCTTTTCTTCTATGATACCGCAAATACTCTGGTATTTATCCCGCAAGATCCTGCCATAACCAAAAGGCTTATCGGTAACTGCGGTTAATAAAGTAGCTTCGGAATGGCTGGCTATATGTTGTTTAAGAAGATTTTTTATTGTCTCCTTTTTCAATAAAGGATTGTCGCAATAAAGAACCAGAACCGTACCCTTAAAATTATTTAATTGAGTTAAAGCAATCTTTACTGCGTCGGCGGTGCCTATAAGTTTTTTTTGGATTACCACTTTTATTTTTCCCTGAATTAACGGCTTTATCTGTTCGTGTTTATGTCCCAAAACTAAAATTGCCTTATCTGCAGTAAGGCTCTTAACTAAATCTAAACAATAGCCTAACATCGGCCTAGAGAGAATAGGGTGCAGGGCTTTGGGATAATCTGATTTCATCCGCGTGCTTTTACCTGCGGCCAATAAAATAACAGCGGTTTTTTCCTTTAACATTATTCCTATTAACCTATAGTTTTTAAGCTAAACAATCTATATTAATTAATGCGACCTAGGTTCGCTGGGACGTCTGGACTCGAACCAGAATAGCGAGACCCAAATTCTCGTGTCCTACCATTGGACGACATCCCAAATTAGAGTTATTTACCTAACTCTGTTTCTTCTAATTTGACTATCCCAAACTGCCAGGGGTCTTTGCTTTTTCCTGTTCGTAAGCCTCCAGAACTCTTTTTTGTAAATATTCCCTAAAGGACTGGGTTATAGGATGGGCGATATCTTTATGCTCTAATTGCGCGTTTACCTCTTGGCCTGCCAGGCGAGCCGTAGTAGGCAACTGCGTGCCGCATTGGTTACAGTATTTACTGCGTGCTTCGTTTTTAAAATTGCACTTTGGGCAGGGTTGTTTTATCTTTCTGGAAGGCATAGCGATAAACAATCCGTTAGAACCCTCAATTACTTTTATATTCCTAACTACAAAAGCATTGTCAAAGGTAACAGTAACGTACGCCTTCAGCTTTTTATCCGGTGAATCCTTCAAAAACACTCTTACTTCTGTAATTTCCATATGCTTTCCTCCTGCTGAGTAATGCCCCCAGGCACGCTGAATCCCTCTCTAAAAATATAAATATTGCGCGCCTCTTGCTGGCTATCAATAGCTACCCCCTCTAAATTGTGCGTGCAATAAAAATCTGCCAGGATTTCTTTTTTTGCTTAATACGCTTAAATAAAGCCTTTGCCTCCTTTCTTGATCGAAGAATTGCAAAAATTGCTGGTCCGCTTCCGGACATAAGAATTGCCTCCAACCCCAGCTTAATCAGCTCTTTTTGCGCCTGTTTTAAAAAAGGATGCGTTTTAAACGTAACTTCCTGCAGGCTGTTGAATAATGCCTTGCCTATTAGGCCATGGTCAGCGTTTTTAAGCCCATGAAGTAATATTTTAACATTATGCCTGGGCCTTGTCAATTTAAAACTCTCTCTAAATTTATCCCATTTCGCGTAAATCGAAGCGGTGGATACCCTCATCTTTGGTATAATCAAAAGATGCCAAAGGCGCATTTTATTAAGCGCCGGCAAACAACTTATCTTTTCTCCGCGCCACTCACCTATAGCAAAGGGGCAATCATATATAAAGAACGCGGTATCGCTGCCTAATTTGGCAGCCAGGCCCGCTAAATCTTTCCTCTCTAAGCTTAAACCCCAAAGCTTATTTAACCCAATAAGCACTACCGCGGCATTGCTGGAGCCTCCACCCAAACCGCTGGCAACAGGAATAGATTTTTTAATTTTAATATCTACTCCTTTTTTAACGCTGAATTTTTCCTGGAGCAATTTGGCACTACGGTAGGCAAAATTTGAACTTCCGCTGGGGACCTTGAACTTACCCTGGCAAATAACCCTTATTTTTCTATCCTGCCGCAGCTTAAGGGATATTTTATCGCCAAGGTCTATTCTTTCAAAAAGAGTCCTGATATTATGGTAATTATCTCTGCGTCTGCCGATAACTTCAAGATAGAGATTTAATTTAGCGTAGGAATTGAGGTTCAATTTCTTTTAAGAGGCAAGCGATAAAGCAACACTTTCTATATCTTCACTGGTCAAATTATATTCTTTTAAAAGTTCCGCGGGCTCTCCGGACTGTCCAAAACGGTTTTTTATGCCTACCCTTACCAGTTTTAAAGGGTTATTTTCTGTAAGGGCCTCCTCGATAGCCGAAGCTAATCCGCCAACAATGCTATGCTCTTCGCAGACTACAATACCCCGACTTGAACCAACAGCATCAAGCAGGGACTTAGAATCTAAAGGCCTGATTGTATGCACATTTATTACTCCGGCTTTGACTCCCCTCTTTAAAAGATTGTTTGCCGCCTTTAATGCAGCATCTACCATTACACCGCAGGCAATAATGGCAATATCTTTGCTCTCAATTAATACCTGAGCTTCTCCTAATTTAAAGTTACTTTTATTTTCTATGGTAGGGACTTTCGGCCTTCCCAGTCGTATATAAAAAGGTCCCGGAATATTTACTGCAGCTAAAACCGCCTCCTTTGTCTGGGGGCCGTCGCAGGGAACAATGACTTTCATGTTCGGGATAACCCGCATAAGGGCAATGTCTTCTATAGCCTGGTGGCTTGAGCCATCAGGCCCGACGGTAATTCCGGCATGAGAAGCGACTATTTTAACATTAAAATTATTGTAGGCGATTGTATTTCTTACCTGGTCCCAGGCCCTTCCGGTAGCAAACATAGCAAAAGTAGAAACAAAAACGACTTTTCCGCAACTGGCTAATCCTGCGGAAGATGCAATCATATTTTGTTCCGCTACTCCGAAATTAAAAAACCTTTCCGGAAATTCCTTGGCAAAAAGGCTGGTGCGTGTTGAACCGGATAAATCGGCGTCCAAAACCACAATATTTTTATTCTGCCGTCCTAATTCAGCTAATGTTTTTCCGTATACATCACGTTGATAAAGCATTTCAGTCATAATAGTTATTCTAACTCTCCCAGCGCTTTTTCCGCTTCTTCTTTTGTCGGGGCGCGGCCGTGGAAATCAACCACGTTCTCCATAAAAGATACGCCTTTGCCTTTTGTGGTATGAGCAATGATGATTGTAGGCTTTTCTTTTATTTTTTTAGCCTCTTGGAATGCACTCAAGATCTGTTTCATATTGTGGCCGTCAATCTCTATCGCATGCCACCCGAAAGCCTTCCATTTTTCCAGTAAAGGCTCAAGGCCCATAATATCCTGAACTTCACCGTCAATTTGAAATCCGTTATAATCTAATATTGCGCAAATATTATCACATTTATGATGAGCAGCAGCCATTGCCGCTTCCCAAATATTGCCTTCCTGAATTTCTCCGTCCCCCATCAGGCAATAAACGCGGTAATCTTTTTTGTCTATTTTAGCCGCCAGGCTCATTCCTAAAGCTACTGATAAACCCTGGCCTAGTGAACCCGAAGCTACCTCGACGCCTGGAGTGCGCTTATCCGGATGGCCTTGTAAAAAAGAACCCAATTTCCTTAAAGTCAAAAGTTCCTTTTCCGGGAAATAACCCGATAATGCCAATACTGCATACCAAAGGGGGCAACAATGCCCTTTTGACATATGGAATCTATCGCGCTCATTCCAATCTGGCTCAGCGCTATTGTGCCTTAATACGGAAAAATATAATGCGGTGATTAAATCCGTAGCAGAAAGGCTGCCTCCGGGATGTCCCGAGCCTGCCTCAGCGATCATTTTTATAATAAGGCGCCGTACTTCTTTTGCCTTTGCTTCTAATTCTTTAATCTCTGCTTCGCTATAAGACATATTCTGTAAATTCAAATGACAAATACCAAAACCTTAGATTTTGTCATTTGGTATTTAATATTTGTCATTTGTCATGAGTGACTCTATTTTATTTCTTACCTCTTCCTGCTCAGGATCTAATTCTAACGATTTCTCCCAGCTCGCCTCTGCCTTTTGCCGCTCATTGATCTTGAAGTAAACATCTCCTAAATGATCATAGATAACCGGATCAGGCATTAATTTACTTGCCCTTTCTAATTCTATAACCGCTTCTTTGATTTTACCTTGTTTATAATAAAGCCAGCCTAAGCTGTCTATGTAAGCGCCGTTATCAGGGTCTAACTCTAAGGCTTTTTTTATCATCACTTCTGCAGAATCTAAATTAATGTTTTCTTCAGCGTAGAGGTAACCTAAGTAATTAAGCGCCTCGTGAAAATCAGGGCCTAACTCTAAGGCTTTTTTAAGCTCTCTTATTGCCCGTTCTTTATCTTTAAGGCCATCGTAAACATTGCCTAAATAAAAATGAACTTCCGCGTCTTCAGCGCCTTGTTCCAGAATTAGCCTGAATGCGCTTTCAGCTGCTTGATATTTTTTCTGCTTAAGATAAATCAGTCCCAAATTTTTATAGATATCTAAATTTTTTGGGTCAAGATTAGAAGCATTCTTAAGAGCTAATTCATATTCAGCGGTTGCTAATTCAGGGTTATTCTGGATTGAATATACAAGCGCTAATATTAAATGCGGCTCCACAGCTTCGGGGTCGAATTTTGCGGCGAGTTCCAACTCTTCAATTGCCTTTTTGGTCTGGTTATCTTTCAGGTAAACAGAAGCTAAATTGAAATGTATAACCGAATTTTGATAATCTGTTTTTAGGGCCTTTTTGTATTCTTTTATCGCGCTTTCGCTGTCTTGGAGCCGATCATAAAAGCCCGCTATAATAAAATGGGATAACGTCTTTGATATTTTTTTATCTAAAGCAAAGCTTTCTGCGCTCTTACCTAATAAAAGAAGTGTTAAAAGGCAAAAAACCAGCCATCCTTTTAAGTTTAAAATCCTAGTTGCCATATAAACCTTAAGTTTATAGGGACCTATTAACCCCAGGACCTTTTCTTGAGATGGCGAAGGCGACGACGCGCCTTTTTTCTCTTGTGGGTTCTTATTTTTCTTCTCTTTCTTTTCCTGCCGCAAGGCATCACTTCCTCGCTTTCGCTCCGATTAATGCTCGGTACACCGTACTCGGTACGCTGTACTAATATATTACCTTATTCAAAGGGTACTCGATAATCCCCTGGGCCCCGGCTTTTTTTAAGTTTGGGATCAGGTTCCTGACTATTTTTTCATCGATTACCGTTTCAATCGCCAGCCACCCCGCTTTCGAAAGCTCGGAAATGGTGGGATTTTTCAATGCCGGAAGAAGCTTTATTATTTTATTTAAGTTCTCTTTTCTGGCATTCATTTTAAGCCCTACTTTTTCCTCCGCAGCAATTGCCCCGGTCAACAAAAGGGCTATCTGTTCTATTTTAGCCCTCTTCCAGCTGTTCTGCCAGCTGTTATAATTGGCGATAAATTTAGTAGTAGACTCACAAATAGTAGCAATTTCTTTTAATTTATTTGCCTTAAGGCTTTTTCCTGTCTCGGTAAGTTCAACTACCGCTTCGACTAACCCCTGAGCGACCTTTACCTCGGTCGCTCCCCAGCTAAATTCTATATTTGCTTTTATTTTCCTGGATTTAAAAAATTTTTTAGTTACGTTGTAAAGTTCGGTAGCAATCTGCCTGCCTTTTAGATCCTTCAATCTTTTAACCGATGAATCCCTGGGGACAGCTACCACCCAGCGTACCGGCCTTAAGGACTGTTTAGCGTAAATTAATTCGCTGACTTCCTTGACCTTGGAATTATTTTCCAATACCCAATCCTGTCCGGTAATACCACAATCTAAATCGGTTTCAACATAACGCGACATCTCCTGCGCGCGCAATAACACCGGTTCGATTTCAGGATCGTCAATAACCGGAAAATAGGAACGCTCTGAAACCTCAAGGCGAAATCCTGCCTTCCTAAAAAGCCGAAAGGTCGCCTCCTGCAGGCTTCCTTTGGGCAGGCCTAATTTTAAAATTTTAGCTTTCATTATCAATTATCCTTCTGGTTTTGCTGTTTTTCTTTTTACCTGCAATATATTTTGCTGCTCTTTTTGATACGGGTGCTCGGATTTATCACCCATATTTTTCTGATTTTAATACTTTTTTCTTTGTCTTTTTCGGCACGTCCAATTATTATACAAAGGCAATTTCGCTTTGTAAAGAAAAATAATAGTCTATTTTAAATATAATTGCCTGTGACATTGTAACCTTCTGACCTTGAGACTTGCAACTTCTGACTTTCTCTTGGCTGCAAGATAACCTTGCAATTATGACTTTTTCCATTATAATAAATTTAATCTAAAGGAGACAATCATGCTTGGAGAACTACGTAAAAAGAAATTAGCTAGGATGATTTGGACTATCCTGGCAATCATCATTGTACCGGCTTTTATATTCTGGGGGTCATCCAGCATTATCCGCGGCAAAAAAGAATCTGCATATGTAGGCAAGATTTTCGGAAAAAATATTTCTACCCTGGAATTCCAGGACGCAATAAATGCGGTAAAAAACAGGGCAATCTTAGACTACGGAGAAGATGCCTTAAGTGAATTAGAAAAAAGAAACCTGGAGTCTGAGGCCTGGCTGCGCCTGATCCTCCTGGCCGAAGCTAAAAGACAGAAAATAAATGTAAGCGACAACGAAGTCGCGCGCTCAATCCAAAACCTGCCTATTTTTCAGAAAAAAGGTCAATTCGATAACTCCATATACCAATACCTCCTAAAATATACCTTTAATACCCAACCCCGGTCCTTTGAAGAGCAGATCCGTCAGGACTTAAAAATTTTTAAACTTTACTCCCAGGTCACCTCGAGCATAGAAGTAGACGCTGCAGAAGTAGAAAAAGAATACCGGAAATTAAACGAAGAGTTGAGTATCGATTACCTTGCCGCACTCTTTGCGGACTTTGAAAAAGACCTAAACCCAAGCGAAGAAGAAATTAAAAATTACTTCAGTGAGAATCCACTAGAATTTCAACAACCCCCCTCTTTTAATCTGGAATATATTTCATTAGAGGCGCAAGGCGCCGAAAAAACAATAGTGGAGGAAAAAATAAAAGAAATATTTTCCCGCCTTAATCTTGCTGAAGAATTCAGTGAAGTAGCCAAAGATTACGATTTAAAAATAAAAGAAACCGGCCTTTTTGCGCAAACTGAAGCCATTCCCGAAATTGGCTGGGTACCCGACGTGATAAATTTAGCTGCCCAAGCGCCGAAGGGGCAGATACTACCTCCTTTTCTTGTAGAAAATTCATATTATATATGTAAAATTAAAGAAAAAAAACAGCCCTACATCCCCGAATTAGAAACAATCAAGGATAAAGTTAAACAAGCGCTGATTAAAAATAAGGCTGCAATCTTAGCCAAGGAGGAGCTTGATAAATGCCTGGCGGATTTAACTCAAAAACGGGAACCGAAAACCAAAAAAATTAATTTTAAAAGACTGGCTGGGCATTATAATTTAAAAAGCGGCACTACTGAATTATTTAAATTCGGCAGCGAAATAGAAGGAATCGGGGCCTCAGATGAATTTTTCCTGCGGGCGCAGGAATTACAAGAAAATGAGCTCAGCGAAATTATTCAAGCTGCTTTGGGATATTATATTATAAGGATAAAAGAAAAAATCGAAATAGACAAAAATAAGTTTGAAAAGGAAAAAGAGGAATTTAGAGAAAAGTTACTAATGCAGAAAAAAATGGCCTATTTCCAGAATTACATAGAAGAATTAAAAACAGGTCGCCGCTAAACCTAATCCGTAATTTTAATCGAATTAACCGGGCACTGTTCCGCTACTTCCTTGAGGTTATGCAGTGCGCAACTCTGCTGCTTCACGCGGGCAATACCATCGCCGCCTACCTCAAAAACCTCAGGGCAAGACTGTTCGCATAAACCGCAACCTACGCAAGCCGATGCATCAACGGTTACTTTCGCCATAATTGTTTAACCTCCGTTAAAAATAGCAATTCGTAATTGGTAATTGCCAGGCTACCTTTCCAGTAAGTTCTCAAACATCTCTTCGTGGTCTACTTCTTCGGATAATATATGCGTAACTAACTGGTAGGTGACGCTGTCTTTACCAAATGTTTTCTTGGCGATTTTATTATAGACATCTATTGCTTGCGCCTCTGCTTCAGTAACTACTCGGATAATCCTGTTTATATCTGAGCTGTTTTTCGGAGGCATCATATAAGGGGCATTGGCATTCTTTTCTAAATCCATAGGGTTAGCAAGCGGCAGGCCGCCCATTTTACAAATTAAATCTGCCAGTTCCTGGGCATGCTCTAATTCGTCTTTGGCGATTTTATCCAAAAACTGCTTTATCCCTTCATAGGCCTTGCCGGAAACAACCTGGGACATATACCAGTAAAGGTAAAATGCCAACCATTCATCCGCGTATGCCTTATTTAAATCCTTGACTAAATCCTTCAAGCTTAAATCTACAATTGCCCTGGCCTGTTTTCCCATCCTCGCCCTCCTTATGTTTAAGTAGCCTGCGCCCTTAAATCGTATTTTTGGATATTATAATCCGCAATCTCCTGCAATTGTTTTAAAGCCTCTGAATTTTTTAGTAAGTGTTTAAACCTGCCCTGAAGTTTTAAATATTCCTGCACAGGCTTAGGAGCGATTTTGCGTACGCCGATGAGCTTGCCATTCTCATACTCAATCAAAGGAAAAAGCCCTGTTTCAACAGCTGCCTTCGCTACTTCAAGCGTAAGGCTTGACTCATGCCGCCAGCCTAAAGGGCAAGGTACATGAACCTGGATATACTTCGGGCCTTTAAGCGAATGTGCTTTTTTTACTTTACGTTGTAAATCCTGAGGAAACGCTACTGTTGCCGTAGTAACATAAGCTATGGCGTGGGCATTGGCGATTTCAGGCAGAGGTTTTTTAGGCCGGATATTTCCTAGAGACTGAGAACCCACAGGGCTAGTGGTGGTATTGGCATTAAAAGGTGTCAGTCCGCTACGTTGTATGCCAGTATTCATATAGGCCTCATTATCATAACAAACATAAAGGATATCATGGCCGCGCTCTAACATTCCCGATAATGCCTGTACACCGATATCCGCGGTTCCGCCATCGCCGCCCTGGGCAATTACATGGATATCTTCTTTCTTTTTTAAATAAACTAATGCCGCCTCAACGCCGGAAGCTACTGCCGCAGAATTCTCGAATAAAGAATGAATGAAAGGAACTTCCCATGCAGATTCCGGATATTTGGTGGTAAAGACTTCCAGACAGCCGGTATTGTTAGCTATAATAGTACTAGGGCCGCTGGCTTCAAGGACTAAACGCGCTGCCAATGACTGGCCGCAGCCTGAACAGGCAGTATGACCTGAAGCAAATAAATGTTTATTCATAATTTTCTCTTAAAAGTTCCGGTTTTAAATCTATAAACTCACCCGTCTTTTCCTTTGTATTCAGCTGGCGTAACATCTCCTTAATTGATTCTTTGGTAACATCGCGCCCGCCTAATCCCGCCACAAAACTGCTGATTACCGAAGGTTTCTGTTTTTTGCCAAAAAATAATGCCCTTATTTCAGAAGCTAAAGGAGGTAGAGACCCTAAAGATAAAGCTTTATCAACTACTGCTACTTTAGGAATATTTTTCAATGCCTCGTAGATTTCTTTACAGGGAAAAGGCCGGTAAGTGCTAATCTTTAATAACCCCACCTTCTTGCCCTTCGCCCTTAATTCACCCACCACTTGCTTTATGGATCCGCAGACAGAACCCATTGCCACAATAACCTTTTGCGCTCCTTTAATATGGTAAAGCTCTATCAGGCCGTTATAATTACGGTTAAAAGTTTTGGCAAAATCAGCGGCAATAGCCGGAATTAATTTTAAAACTTCCTTTTTATGGGTTTCTTGAATCGCATAACGCGTCTCCATGTAATAATCCGGGTCGGCTAAAGGCCCCATAGTCAGGGGTTCTCGGGGATCAAGTTTATATAAAGGTTTATATTTAGGTAAAAACTCCTCTACCTCTTGTTGGCTAGGCATATCTACTGTTTCAATACCGTGGGTTAAAATGTAACCGTCTATACAGACCATAGCCGGAAGCATTACTGATTTATCTTCGGCAACCCTATAAGCAATCAAGTGCAAATCCACTGCCTCCTGGATATTTTCTGCATAAAATTGCATCCAGCCGGTATCGCGCAGAGAAATCGAATCCTGGTGGTCATTCCAGATACTGATCGGCGCTGACATTGCCCGGTTTGCGCAGGTTAAAACCAAAGGAAGGCGCATTCCGGCAATATTAAAAAGCACTTCTGACATATAAATCAAGCCCTGGGAGCTTGTGGCAGTAAAAGCGCGTACACCTGTAGCTACTGCCCCTAAAACTACTGAGGCGGCAGAGTGTTCTGATTCTACATTGACGAACTGAGAATCCAATTCTCCATTAGCTACCATCTGGGCTAACTCTTCTACGATATGGGTCTGGGGAGTAATCGGATAAGCAGAAATCACTCCGGGCTTGCACAGCTTAATTGTTTCGGCGATTGCCCTGGAACCTTCTAAAAACTGTCTCATCTATTTATTCCTTCTCCTCTTCCTTAATCATCACTATGTCTTTTTTCGGGCATACTATTGCGCAAATTCCGCAACCCTTACAAAAACTATAATCGCATTTATAGGTATTCTTTTCCTCCCCCTCAATGCAACCCTCAGGGCAGTAGAGAATACACATCTTGCAGCCAATGCAGTTTTGATGCAGGAATTTCGGCTTTGCTTCGGTGCGCCAGGAGCCGGTTTTATTTTTCCTGCTTGTTCCGGGTTTTACGATTAGCGGTCCAAACATTTTTCCTCGCTTCGCTCGGAATGTACAGAGTACAGAGTAAAAAATACCTATTTATTTAAATTTTTTACAAACTCAAAGCCCTCTTTTGCTGCGGCAATATTACCTTCCTGGGCTTTTCCGGAAAATCTTTTTTTAATTACTTCGAGTAATTTATCCAATTCAATTTCATTGGTGGCCGCGGCAAACGCCCCTAATAAAGCGGTATTCCCCAGGGGCCTGCCGATATTTTTTAAGGCGATCTCATTGGCGGGAACAAGAAAAACCTTTTGGCTTGCTTTTAATTTAGGTAAACCTACCCCTTCTTTCTGGTTAACCACTGCAATACCTTTTTCTTTTAAGCCCGCGAAACAATTAAAGCCGCGGGTAAGTGTGGCATCTACGATAATTATATAATCCGGGGCGTAGATCTGGCTTCTTAACCTCACCGGCTCAGAATCCGCACGCACAAAGGCATTCATCGGGGCTCCCATTCTGGCAGCGCCGAAATGCGGAAAGGCGTAAGAATAAACCCCTTGTAAAAAATAGGTGTGCCCTAAAAGGTAGGCAGTAGTAATTGCCCCCTGGCCTGCGCGGGCATGAATTCGCGTTTCTTTCACAAAAAAACTCCTTTTCGAGAAAATAAAAAAATGCTTTAATATAATACAACTCTAAAAGTATTTTGTCAAACAATTTATTTTTTTGGTAGTATACTGGATTTTGTGTAAATTCGCTTCAAAGAGGTAATGGTTTTATATGGCTCAACCAGAGATCGTGGCTGTAACGAAAGATTAGAGGTCAAATTTTTTAAGCCCTTGAGCCAAAAATCATTTTCTTTGAAATTTCATTAAAAAAGGCGTATCCTTCTCTTAATAATATTTTATTAACCCCGGGCTATTTTGTAGCCCTAAAGAGAAAGGAG
>Ga0180301_10000326_pt1 | contig 37029 bp, 34 predicted proteins | sample GuaBasSediGuay16_FD_121797 | JGI IMG/M metagenome (GOLD analysis project Ga0180301, IMG submission 121797) | Subseafloor sediment microbial communities from Guaymas Basin, Gulf of California, Mexico - Guay16, Core 4569-2, 12-15 cm | ecosystem: Environmental > Aquatic > Marine > Hydrothermal... | reverse complement strand
CTTCAAGAATCAAGTGATATAAAAGGTCATCTAGGTGAGCTATTTGGCAACAGTCTTCGATAAGCTTAAGCGACTTAGATGTGAGGCAATGCAATATTCACGATACATCTACTTTAGAAGCCTTTCAGCTGCTGAAGATATGCTCCGGTCGATAAGGAGTAAGGTAGAAAGCTTAGGTGAAGCTGGTAGAGGGTTTTACGACGCTTTAAACGGATTATATATAGCGATAACGTCAGATGATAAGAACACATTCTACTACAAGCTATATTACGATAGCAGTCCAGATGACGTGGAGTCTTACAGAGACAAGTTGTTAAATGAAGCGTATAGGGAAACAGCTGATGAATATGAAAGGGGCTTCACATTAGCTTGGGAAGCTATTCTATCACAATTAGCTGAGCTTAAAAGACAATATCCGCCAAAAGTGGAGAAACTACAAGAGCCATCTCTTCCAAAAAGCGTTACTGAAATGCTTAGAGGAGACGAATCCATTGAAATAAAGCCTAGAAGAAAACCTAAGTCTGAACAACCTAAGAAGAGCTCATAACGTCAAAGCAAAGTTATACGTTAAAACCCATATAGCTAACCAAAACAGTATATAGGAGAATATCCCCGTTTTATACAGCTTTTTACGATCTTCAGGCGTTGTAAACAACCTACCAAACGCATACTTTGCGAATGCATAGCTCCATATGTAGAAAGCTATTGCAGCTAAAATACCAGAAGCCCCTGTAAAACCAGCAAGTCCGCAGAAAATACCTGCTAACGCAGCAAAGCCCATTCGCATATAGTATATTTTCCTGACAGGAGTAATCGACTTAGGGAGGAAGCCGCCTATTGAGCGTCTTGAAGACTTCCCTTTCATCCCTAGACATCCTCGCTTTAGTTCGTGAGCTCTCTCATGTTATTAAAGGTCTCTACTTAGATAACCTTTACCAAATAGCTCCCAAAACATTGCTATTAAAATTCCGCTCACCTCAAGCTCAAATAAATATGTTGATTGAAGCTGGTAGAAGGATTAGTATTACGTCGTATAGCTACCAAATCCCAAAAAAGCCGACGCAGTTCGCTATGGCTTTGAGAAAATATCTTAGAGACTCTAAGCTTGAAAACGTCAGGCAACATGACTTTGACAGAATCGTTGTCTTGAGCTTTAAAGGAAAAGAAGGGTTATTTGAACTTCACATAGAGCTTTTTGGTGAAGGCAACATCATATTAGTTGATGAGGAAGGGGTAATCAAACACGCTTTAAAGCAGAAAAAGATGAAGGATAGGACAATAGCCCGCGGGATAAAACTAGAGTATCCACCTAAGAGAGGCTTAGACCCTTTAACGATTACGCCTAACCAGCTCTATGAAGCTATAAAAAACGAAAAGACAAGTTTAGCAGCAGCTCTAGTTAAACATCTAAATGCGCCAAAGGAGCTTATTGAAGAGACATTACATCAATGCAAAATACCAATTGATGTCAAGGCAAGTGATATCTCAGGTGATAAAGCTGAAGAAATTGTAAACGTAATGAAGAAGATAATAGATCAGGTCAAAGACGGCTCTCTAAACCCGAATATCATTTACTTAAACGGCAATCCCATAACTGTCCTACCAATCGATTTTCAAAGCATTGAAGGAGAAAGAAGATACTATCAAAGCTTTAACCAAGCAGTTGACGACTTTTTCTCAAAGATTTTTGCTGGTGAAGTTAAGAAAGCTATGCTATCGCCAGTACAAGAGGAAATAGATAAGCTCAGAGCTACGCTAAGACAGCAACAAAGAAAAATTGAAGAACTTGAACAAGAAGCATCACGTAATTACACCCTCGGGCATTTAGTATTAAACAACTTAAGCTTGCTTGACGAAGCGTTATCTCAAATCGTGGCAATGAGGAAATTAGGTCTCACATGGGAACAAGTCTTAAGTGAGGTTGAGAAAGCTAAAGCATGCAACAAACTGCCTTTAAGCATCGTAGAGAAAGTGCATCCTCATGAAGGCATCTTAGCAGTTAAGCTCGGAGACCATGAAGTTAAGTTAAGCTTATCTTCAAGGGCAAGTGAAGTAGCGCAGCATTTCTTCCAAAGGGCAAAGGAACTCTCTAAGAAGCTTGAAGGAGCTAAAGCTGCTTTAAAAAAGACTGAGGAAAAGATCAAGGAGCTAGAAAAACAGGTTGAAACTATAGAGCAAGAAGAGGTACTGTATAAACTTCCGAGGAAGGAATGGTATGAGAAATTTAGGTGGTTTAAGACATCAGACGGCTTCTTAGTAATAGCTGGTAGAGATACTTCTCAAAACGAGGCTATAGTTAGAAAACACCTATCGCCAAACGACGTATTTCTCCATACAGTAGCTCCCGGAGGACCTGTTACAGTTATTAAAGCTAATGGTAGGCAGCCTTCACAAAAAGCCATTGAAGAAGCAGCTCAATTTGCGGCGTCATATTCTAAGGCTTGGTCTTCGAGACATGCGGCTACGGAGGTCTTCTGGGTTTTAGGAAATCAAGTGTCGTTAAGCCCGCCATCTGGAGAATACCTGCCTAAAGGCTCCTTCATGATATACGGCGAGAAGAACTTCATAAAAGGCGTTGAGCTTAAGACAGCTATTGGCATATTACGGGATGGCGAATTTTGTAAAATCGTGTACGGTCCTCCATCTGCTATAAAAGCTCAAACCAAAATCTTCGTTGAGCTCCTTCCAGGAGATGTGCCGAGCAACGAGCTAGCAAAAGCTGTTAAGGAAGCGCTCATGAGGAAAGCCGAGGAAGAATCGCTTAAACGCTTTATAAGGAGCCTGCCCATTGAGTATTTTCAACAAGCATTACCCCCGAAAAGCGGGAGAATCATCGAATAGCCACCCCTATGAGTTAATATACTGGTCTTGTCAAGCTTTAAACGGCAAAGGGCGACCTTTATGGTAGATCTAAAAGCGAGCATTTCCGTCAAAGACATCATGTCGAAAACGCCAATCGTAGCTTCTGAAGATGCTACAATTAGTGAAATTGCTAAAATTATGGCTGATAAAGACGTGGGCAGCGTCATAATAGTGAGGGATGGAAAACCTGTTGGCATAATAACTGAAAGAGACATAATCATTAGGGTTTTGGCAAAGAAGCTAAATCCAGATGAGGTAAAAGTAAAGGATGTAATGTCTTCTCCAATAATAGTGATATCCCCTGATGCCGATATAGCTGAAGCTGCTCGTAAAATGGCGCAACATGACGTGAGAAGGCTCATAGTAACTTCTAAAGGAGAATTCCTAGGCGTCGTCACCGAGAGAGATGTTTTGGCAACAGCACCCGAGCTTATTGAAATATTAAGGGAAGCTGCTAAGATAGCTCGTCGAAGGACCTTAAAACAGGAATCTCTTGCTGGATACTGCGATAACTGCGAAGAATGGTCTGATAACCTTAAGGAAGTTGATGGGCGTTTTCTATGTGAAGAGTGTAGGGCTGAGCTTGGTCTCAAATAGGAGTGGTAATGTTGAAGATAAGAGATATCATGTTAACAACACCGCCAACTGTTGAGAAAAGCCAACCTCTATCTAGAGCTTTATCGCTTATGGAAGAGCAAAGAGCATACTGTGCTATTGTTCTTGAGTCAGGAAGACCTTATGGCTTCATATCGTATAAAGATGTGTTGAAAAAGGTAAGCTCAGCTAGATTTAGAAGCATGCATGCTCTCAGCATAAGAGTATCTAGCTTCACAAACCCCTTTACTAATAAGCTAAGTGAAGACATGTCAATAGCGGAAGCTGCTGAACATGTCTTAAAGTCTTCTAGCTCATGTCTACCAGTATGCTTAAACGATAAGCTCCTCGGCATACTGTATCCGAAGCTTTTCTTAAAAGCAGTCTTAAAGCCAACTGACGTGGTTGTTGCTCAAGTAATGAGACCTATCAAGGAAGCGGCCTTAAAGATGTCTGACCGCGTCATACACGCTAGAAAAGTCTTAACCGAACAAGAGGTTTTCGCGGTTCCGGTGCTTACAGAAGATGGGAAAGCTTATGGAGTGATAGATGAAAGGGACCTGGTCAAAGCCTACATCAACTTCCTAACACATATACCTGAGAAACGTCAAAAAGCCCAGATAAGCTACTACCTGTTAAGCGATATCTGCAAAAGAGTTAAACACATCGTTCGTGAAGAAGACTACTTAGATATAGCGGCTAAGTTGATGATAGAAGAGGACTTAAGCGGCTTGCCAGTAGTTGCTGAGTCTGAAGAAGTTGTAGGTTTTCTAGGGCTTAAAGAGATTCTCAACTTCATATCATCAAGTTTTAAGCGGTGATCTAGTGAGTGGTTGAGAGAAGATCTTCAGATAGCTTACGTTTTATAATTGATGGGATGTTAGGAAATGTCTCCAGGTGGCTTAGGATGTTTGGCTACGACGTGATGTATACGCCAGAAACTTCAGACGAGCAACTTTTAGAAATAGCTCAAAAGGAACAGAGAATACTACTCACAAGAGACTTTGAGCTCTACAGAAGAGCTATGCTTAACGGGATACAAGCTTTCTTCATAGCTTCAACGGACATAAAAGATGCACTCTCATCAATAATAAAGCGCTTTAACATAAAAGCTGAGATAAACCCGGAACGTTCAAGATGCCCTTCATGCAACAGCCCTCTATCAAAGGCTAAGCTGGAGGAAATAGCTCATAAAGTTCCTAAATCAGTTTTAGAGCGATATAATGAATTTTGGATCTGCACGAACCCATCTTGTGGCAAGGTTTACTGGCGAGGAAGCCATTGGAGAAACATTATTAAGACGCTCCATGCAATTGAAAACCAATAAGCCCCGGAGAATAGGGAAGGTTTAAGGCCATGTATACGCTTGAAGATGGTACCTTTCTGGTGAAACTTGCTAGAAAAGCCGTGACTACGTACTTAACGGAAAATCGGGAAATCGAGCCTCCACCTGAAACACCGCAGCACTTGAGAGAGAAGAGGGGGGTTTTCGTAACGATCGAGACATTTTTCGAAAGATTCGGTAAGAAGATGACTCAGCTTAGAGGATGCATAGGTTATCCTGAGCCAATAATGCCCTTAGTCGAAGCACTTATCGACTCAGCTATAAGCGCTGCCGTAAGAGACCCAAGGTTTCCACCCATGAGTAAAGAGGAGCTATCTAAAGTGGTCTTCGAAGTTAGTGTTCTAACGCCCCCAACGTTAGTTAAGGTTGAAAATCCAAAAGACTATCCTAAGGCAATTAAAGTAGGTAGAGATGGGCTTATCGTAGAGTTGGGCTTCTATAAGGGATTACTGCTACCACAAGTACCAGTTGAATATGGCTGGGATGAAGAGACTTTCTTAAGCGAATGTTGCGTAAAAGCTGGGTTATCGCCAGACTGCTGGCTTTCACGAAACGTCAAAATATATTCCTTTCAAGCAGAAGTTTTCTCAGAAGTGGAGCCTAATGGCGCTGTTATCAGAAAGGAGCTAAGAGCATAGCATGTCCTATAGGTTTTACTTAGCGCCATGCGGCATAGCTCTTGGTCATGCCGGCAGAACATTACCCATAGCTCATGAGCTCAGCAAGTTAGGACATGAAGTCTTCTTCTCAACATATGGAGACGCATACCCCTTCGTCAAATTCTCTGGCTTTAACGTAGCTGAAGTACCTTCAATAAGGATGTTTGAAAAGGAAGATGGGACCTTTGATCTTAAGAGGACATTAGCTTTAGGTCCTAAAAATATATACAGCTTCTTACTACAACTTGGTGCAGAGCTCAACTTAATCTCTCAGTTTAAGCCAGATGTTGTGATCTCTGATAGCCGCCTATCAACAGTATTAGCTGCGCGTGTACTCAACGTTCCTTCAATAACGCTATTGCATCAACTTAGAATCTTAATACCTCATGTCAAGCCTATTAAGCGTAAAACCCTCAAAACCCTCAAACACTACTCTGAGAGAGTTGGTTTAGAAACCTTAGGAGCACTATGGAAGTTTAGCACCCTAATCTTAGTTCCAGACTTCCCTCCTCCTTATACAATAGCTAAAGCTAACGTTGTGTCGTCAAAACATTATAGAAGCAAGGTGAAGCTGATTGGACCGATAGTGGCGAAGAGGCCAGAAAACTTGCCAAGTAAGGAAGTTTTAAGAGAGAAGTATGGCTTAAATGACCGTCCAGCTATCTTCTGCGCCATGAGCGGAACGATACCTGAAAAACGCTATATTTCAAGTAAGTTAGTGGAGATTTTCAAGCATTTTCCAGACTCCTATCAAATAATAGTATCTAGGGGGTTGCCGAATAACGATAATAGGCCTTTAAAGCTTACCTCAACTTTACAAGTCTTCAACTGGGTTATTGATCGTTTCGAACTTTTAAAAGCGTGCGACCTCCTAATAACGCGCGGTGGACACAATACGGTAGCTGAAGCCATGTACTTCGGTATCCCAATGATAATTATACCGACTCCAGGGCATTCTGAACATCAGAGCATAGCTAGGTCAGTTGCTGACATGGGTTTAGGCATAGTCTTACAGCAAAGAGACTTATCTCATGATACGCTGCTTCAAGCGGTAAAAAGGATTTTCAGCGAAGGGTATGTTGAGAGGTCTAAGAAAATACAAAGTGAGATCCTAAAATACAATGGTTTAAGCTATGTGTTAAATAAAGCCCTAATATTGGCAGCTAAAGCAAGCTCTAAAAGCTAATTGGTGTTATTTTTACGACCTTAAAGCCTTCAACTACAGGGTTATCAAACTCGCTTAGCGCAACGTTTTTTAAGAACATGGAACTTATGGGCGCATATCCATAACATCTCTCTCCGCTCTTAATTGACTTCAAAATTAAGAGGTCGTCGCGAATTTCAGCAGTACACCATTTAGGCAAGCCGACATACGCTTCAAGCTTGCCTTCAAAAACCCTCTCAACTGCATATGCTAAACCATAAGCTCCAGCCGTGAGCTCGGCTAATCTAACAACTGGACTTTTCTTGCCTATTGCTAATACCTTAGCTCCTGTTTCATTTTCTATTTTCTGAGCAATAGGCTTTAAGCGAGGCATTAGAGAGGAAAGCACTTCCCTACCCTTATTAGACAGCTTGTCAAGCCAGTCTCCACGATCATTAAGCTGCGTGATTCTAGCCCCTCCAAGAGATATATCTAGATGAACTTCTCTTGGATGGACTTCAAGAGCCATATCAAAACATAGCTTTGCCTCAACAAGAATGTTATCTCTATCTTCAGGTTTGGATAGAACGTAGACTGCTTTTTGCTTGTCAGCTTTAGTAAAAGGGTATTCAGCAGCTACGCACGCACATGCGATGACGACTACTTGATTAAAGTTCTCATCTAGCAGTGCTGATCCAGTATCAGATGCTATGATCATCCCTTAAGTCAAGCTGGGGCAACTTCCTCAATCTTTCTAAGCTGTTTCTTATACATTTCAACTATCTCATCAACAGTTGTGGTGTCCTCGGGGCTTTTATCTACTCTCCACCTTCCAGTAAACCTTGGGAACCTAATCGCAAGCCCTGAACCAGGTCTTATAACATCCTTAGCACAAGTATGTGTTGGCGAAAGTGTAATCTCTGCTCCTATGACTTCTAACACAATCTTAGGCTCAAACCATACGTCAGGTTTAAGCTGCGAGTCCACTCTGGCGTGTTTATGTGGAATGACATACGGCTTGAACATGTCAGGCATTTTATCTAAATCCTCGTCGGTGAAACCTGAACCACACTTACACACAGTCCTAAAGACATCTTCCTTAGGGTCGTAGCATGCCAGTAGCAAAGCTCCATATTTACCTGCGCGCTTTCCTCTACCCCAAAAAGCCCCTACTGCTACTAAATCCACGGTATCGATCATCTCGCTCTTGTAATCTCTTTTATACTTAATCCAAAGCCAGCCACGCGCACCTGCTTGATATATGGCATCTGAAGTCACGGACTTGACGACGACGCCTTCACATCCCTTCTCTATAGCTTCTTCAAAGAACTTCTCCAAATCTTCCGGCTTTTCTACGATAATTGCTTCCGCGAGCTTAAACTTCTCTGACTCGACGATAACTTCGCTTAACTTCTGTCTCCTATACGGATAAGGCTTTAAAGTCAAGTCTTCTCCATCCAAGTAAAGTGCATCAAACATTTTAACCTCAACGGGATACATTTTCATGGCCTCTTCAATACCATATTTACGTCTTCTATGCATGAGCTCTTGAAACGGCAGCATATCCCCAGTATCTGGGTCCACAGCGACGATCTCTCCTTCAACAATAGCTTCGTTTGCCTTAAGATACTTCAAGATATACTCACAGACATCGGGGTAGTGGCTTGTGATGTTTTCAAGCCTTCTTGAAAACAGTAAGACATTAGACCCTATCTTATGTGCTTGAACCCTCTCACCATCATATTTAAACTCTACAGCAGCTTTTCCTCCAAGCTTAGTCAAAATCTCCTCAGGAGAAGCTAATCTTTCAGCTAACATTGGTCTAATGGGTCTACCAGGTTCAGGTTTAACCTCCTTAACAGCTGCAAGCCCCTCTGCTAACAGCTTCCTGGCTACGAAACCTAAGTCGCTAGTTAAGTTATAAGCGCGTTCTAGAATAGGTCTTGCCTCTTTACCTCCTGCAAAAGCTATAGCTAAGGCATCTAATATGGTCATGTCGGCTATTCCTAACCTTAACTTGCCGGTTACCGTTCTAACTATGTATTTAGCTTCTCTAGGTGTAGCTTCTTTCAATAGCCCTGTCAGATACTTTATCTTAGCCTCTTGAGCACCTTCGCCCGTAGCTTTAGCAATTTTATCAAGCGTGTCATAGACTTTTTCAACAGTTAACTCTCCTTTACCTGCTTGCTGAACTTGGAAGAAGTCTGTTAAAGCAAATTGCCTCTTCATCTTCGATAAAGCGTGTTCAGCTGTCTCCCCTACGTCTCCCTTATCTTTATAGATCTTCTCAACATCACTTAAAGATGCTCCAGCTGCTAGCGCAATAGACCTTAAAACGAGCTTATCAGCCATGCCCAACTCAACGCCGATGTAGTCTGGGTAAAGCTTTCCTTGAGTTAAGTAAACTACCTTATCTATGGAGGAAGGATCGCTGTGCTTGAGCAAATCGACTAGATAAGCTGTCATCTCAAGCCTCTTAGTTGTCGCCTCGATCTTTTCATAGGCGTCAACTATTAACGAATACTTCAAGTTAAGCACCCAGCAATTTAATCAAGCTACTAAGCAGTCTAAAAGTATAACTCTAGACTATGTCCGTGCGATATCAATGACCTAATAAGCTCTCTTACCTGACGTTTTCTCATACATTCGTTCAAAAGTCCATCGAACAGCGCTTTTTATTTCACGTATCCTATTTTCATCTAGCACATTGTCAATGAATATCTCAGCAATAGCGTCGCCATCGACAGTCTTTATATCATATTTTAAGACTTCTTCAGGGTACTTTTCACCTCTTTCAGCGCTTTTCTCGTCCTTCCTCCTCATTTCATTTAAGACTCTATCTAAGAAGAAGCTAGCAAATGGAGGAGTCTTAACACTAAACTTCTTATCCTGTGCTGGTACGATTCTCACGTGTTTCTTCCCAACATACATGGTAGCAAGCAGTTCCCCATACTTAGACCTTATCTGCACTTCTTGTTCCTCCTCATAGCCCACCTTCGGTGGAGTTGGAGTAGTTGCCCTGGCTTGTTGAGCAGTCGCTGTTGGTTGCGTTATAAGTTCTATTGCAGGCTTAAAGCTGCTCTTAGCCAACGCTTCATCTACGACCTTTAAACACCCTCTTAATAGTTCAAGCTCCTTTTCAAGCTCTGCTATGCGGTTTTCAAGCTCCTTCTTTAACTCTGCTAACCCCCGCGTCTCCTCCTCCAAAAGCAACACACACCTTGTTTCCTACTATTCTCACAAGCTTTAATTATTTACCTGCTTCAACAATTGGAATTCAGTTGGAGTGCATTGGGTCTTGAAGAAGTTTAAAGCCATAATATTTGACTACGATCAAACAATCGTCAACTCACTAAGGCGTTTTTACCTAACTTTAAACTTATGCTTAAGCCTATATGGCGCCAAAACAGTAGACTACGAGGTTTTCATAAACTTGTATTCATCGGATTCTCTTGACATATTGATTCCAAGCCATGTTGATAAGCAAGTTTTTTGGACAACATTCTTAAAGCAATTTGAGAAAACACCGGTATCGCTATCGTCTCTTCTTCCAGGAGCTTTAGAGACTCTGCATGAGCTACGAAGACTAGGTCTAAAGATAGGCTTAGTGACAGGTAGGTTAACCTCTCAAGAAGAGTTTGGTAAAGAACTTAAGGCTCTCGGGCTATACGAGCTCTTCGATGCTTTTGCAACAAGGCTCCTAGCTGGAGAAGCCTTCACGCCCAAGACCAAGATGGAGGCTATACGTAAGCTCATGATGCTCTTAAATGTTAACCCGAGTCAATGCGTAATAGTTGGAGATTATCATGAGGACATGATAGCAGCTAAAGAGCTTGGCTCACTTCCAATAGGAGTTTTATCTGGGCTCATGAGCCCAGAATTATTAGAAAAATCCGGTGCGAAAATCGTAGTTGGTAGCATAGCTGACATAGCACCATTAATACGCAAGCTTATAGAGGAGTAATCCCCGTATACTCGCTTTTCTTAAATCTAAGCTTAACCATACAGGTGTTGAGGCTGAGCCTATTGGACGTATTTGATGCCATAAAAGGTAGAAGAAGCATACGTGAATACTACGAAGACGTGGACGTCCCAGAGGACGATTTAAGTAAAATACTTGAAGCCGCCATACAAGCCCCCTCAGCTGGAAACCTTCAGCCATGGGAATTTATAGTAGTTAAAAACCCTAAGACAAGAGAGCTTTTAGCAAAAGCAGCTTTAGGTCAATATTGGATGACAACGGCTCCTGTCCACGTAGTCGTATGTGCTAACGAAACTAGGTCTTCAAGAGTCTATGGCTTAAGAGGAAAAACCCTATACTGTATTCAAGATACAGCAGCTGCTATTCAAAATATGCTTTTGGCAGCATATGCTTTAGGCTATGGCACATGCTGGGTGGGGGCTTTCGATGAAGAAGCCGTTAGAAGGATTTTGAACATTCCAAGCGGTGTAAGGCCGGTAGCTATAGTAACGCTCGGAAAACCGGCTGAACAGCCATATAAAACTGGTAGAAGGCCGCTAAAAGACGTTGTCCATAGGGAAGCTTATTGACGATACCTAAGCTTAATCCTCCTAACTGCTAATAAAAAGCCAAGAATTAAGAAAAGCGATAATACCATAGAGAAAGTTAGTGCCAAATGCGGGGACAACACTACACTCCTTGATCTAATGTTGCCCAACCTCATGACATGTTTTTCGTGCCAAAACCCTCCAAGCTCCCTCATCTGCTCCTTAACCTTCTTTATCAATGAGATATAGTCAAAGTCGACAATCTTCACATTAAGCATACAATTGCTCTTTAAGATCGCAGCTCCTTCTATATGCCCATAAACCCCCTTACCTTCATAAAATGTTAAATCGACAGGTAACCATACACCCCCGCTTTCCAAAGGTATATATACTCTAGCCCACGCGTGATACCCAACGTTTATGAACTCGTATTTAACTACGTCATCTTTTCCGCTATCCTTGAAGCCGGGTAAGTATATAGCACCTATCTCTGTATAAGCGGGAATTCCATTAAACCTACAAAAAGCTACAAATAAGTTGGCTTGATCATCACAATCCCCTCTACGCTTCTTTAAGACTTCGCTTGGAGCTATTGGATCAATAGACTGAGAAGAATACTTGATGTTTTGATCAAACCAGTTAACGATCGCGAACACTACATCAAGAGGATTTGAGGACTTATTACTAAACTTTAAAGCAAGCTGCTTAAACTCAAGGAAATTACTCCAGCTACTCCAATTCCATAATCCAACAGGCTTTACATATTGCATAAGCTTCTCTGAAAGCTCTCCATGAAGCGCTCCCATCTTAACTAAGTCTAAGTCAATGACCTGTTTAGGATGTAGAACATCGATGTGAAAAAGATATGTCACGACAAAACAATCTCCGGGGCGAAGCTCGCAAATGCTACTTAAATCTGGTGTCACCACGACATTACCATGTTCGTCCATACTGAGTAGATATTTACACTCGCTTTCATTCACCTTAACTGATAACACATACCCTTTCTGATAACTAGTATTGATGAAAGCCCATTGCGATACAACCTCTTTAATGACATTTGTGGAAGAAAGATCCCATGTTCTTGAGCCATTATTAAACACTTGAACCTCCACTAAGAGATCGTATGAAGCTACGAAAACCCCGTTATGTTCATCATTATTCATCCAAATTGTTAAGAGAAGAGGTGCTTGAAAAAGCAACAACAAGGTTAACGCAGTTTTCCAAGACATCAACACGATTCGCCAAACATATATCCTCAAAGCAAAGCTTTTAACATTTAACGTGGAAATAACTGAACACTGTTGACCTTAAGGAGTTGAATGGTATTGGGCGAGCAACCAATATCAGCTTATGTCTTATGCGTCACCGAGATAGGTAAGGAAAGAGATGTCTTAGCTAAATGCTTAGCAGTCGAAGGGGTTGTTGAAGGTAAAATGGTCTATGGCGAATACGATATAGTTATCAAAGCTGTTGCTAACAATATGCGCGCGCTAAGCAAAATCGTTGAATCGATAAGGAGAATTGACGGCATATTGAGAACTGTGACGCTCATTGAGATGTTTAGCTGAACTAGTGCTTTCTTCTAACCCTCACTTGGTGATAAATCTTGAGTAGGCAAAAGCTACCCACTAGCTTGCTTAACTTGGAGTTTTCAAGCGATGGCTCCTTATACATAAACGGTGTTAAACAGGAACCAAGCGTTAGAAGACTATCAGATATGCTTGAAGTATTATATGACGCAAGCTTTGTTCAAAAAGCTGATTTAAATCAGCCGCTCTACTTCATGTACCGCGATATTGCTAGACCAGAAGATAGGCAACTTTTCATCGAAATACAGCTAAGGTATGACGTAACCATAATGCTGCCTACGACCTTAGGGTTAGAATACAATAAAACACTTGGCCACTACCATCCTAAAGCTTCAGGAAACCTAACCTACATGGAAGTCTACGAAGTGCTGCATGGGAAAGCGCACTACCTTCTTCAAAAGGTATCCAATAACGAAGTATTGGATGTCGTGTTAGTAGAAGCTTCAGAAGGAGATAAGATAGTGATACCGTCAGGTTATGGTCATATAACAATAAACCCCTCGACAAATGATTGTCTCGTCATGAGCAATTTAGTATGTCGAAGCTTCAAATCCATCTATGGGCCAATCAAGAAGTTAAGAGGAGGGGCATACTATGAACTTACTACAGGGGAGTTGATACCAAACAACAACTACGTGGTGAGAGGCATTAAGCGCTGTAAAGCGGAAAACAGCTTTACTCTCAAGTTCAATGGGAGAGACCTATACTCACTTTTCATAGAAAGACCAGACTCCTTCCTCTTCTTAAAAGACCCATCAAGGTATCAGCAAACTCCATAGAACAAAGTTATAAGCCTTTATAAGAATCTTCAGCATTGCCTATCTCAGGTGACCCGCTTCTAACATTTTCACGTGAAAGCTCCTCGGAGGGCATAGCGCAATGAAAGCAGTTATAATGGCTGGTGGTGAAGGAACGCGCCTAAGACCTCTAACAAGTAATAGACCAAAACCCATGGTGCCTGTAGCTAACAAGCCTATGTTAGAATACGTCATCGACCTCTTAAAGAAACATGGATTTAAAGACATTTACATTACTGTGCATTACCTTAAAGACGCTGTTACAAGTTACTTTGAAGACGGTTCTCAATTTGGCGTGAACATCCAGTATTCAGTTGAAGATAAGCCTCTAGGCACGGCTGGTGGCGTAAAGCAAGTAGTAGAGTATATGGACGATGTCTTCGTAGTGACAAGCGGAGACGTGTTAACAGACTTTAACTTATCTGAAATCTATAACTTCCACAAGTCGAAAGGTGCTGCTGTGACCATAGCGTTGGCTAAAGTAGAAAACCCATTAGAATATGGCGTTGTCGTAACCGATGAAGAAGGGCGGGTTCGCTACTTCTTAGAAAAACCAAGCTGGAGCGAGCTTGTGAGCGATACCATTAACGCGGGAATCTACGTAATAGACAAAGATGTGTTCAGATATGTAGAGCATGGGAAGGAGTTCGACTTTAGCAAAAACCTATTTCCCTTATTGCTTCAAAAAGGAGAACCTGTCTACGGGTATTTAGCTAAAGGGTATTGGTGTGATATAGGCAATATAGCTCAATATATACAAGCACATAAAGATGTAGTAGATGGAAAAGTCAAGGTTTCTCTTCCAGGAAAGCAGATTTTGCCCAAGATATGGGTTGAAGAAGGCGCAGTAATAGATGAGGGAGCATCGATTCGAGGTCCAGCAATTATAGGTAAAGATGCTAGGATAAGGACTGGAGCTGAAGTTTTAGAATACACGTTCATCGGAAGAGGTGCAGCGGTGGACGAGAAAGCTAGTATTAAACACTCAATAATAATGAACAGGTCTTTCGTAGGTAGGAGCGCTGAACTTAGAGGATGTATAGTTGGCGAAAGGGTAAGTGTTAACCAGTATGCTAGAATCTTCGAAAACGCGGTAATAGGCGATGACACTGTAATAGGCGCTGGTGCAACAGTAAAACCTGGAGTTAAGATATGGCCAGCTAAGCTCATCGAAGCTGGCTCAACAGTCTTCACCAACGTCATGTGGGGCTTGAAGTGGATGAGAGTTCTCTTCAGCTTAGATGGCATAACAGGTATGGTTAACGTCGAGATATCGCCTGAATTTTCTTCAAGGCTTGGCGCAGCTTTTGGCTCATCACTTGGCAAAAACTCAAACATCTACGTGGCCAGAGACACTTTCAGATCTTCAAGAATGGTTAAAAGAGCTTTAGTTTCAGGCCTATTGTCATCAGGTGTTAATGTCTATAACTTGAGGGTCATGGCTACACCGCTTCTGCGCTTTAGCATAAGAGCCTTTGGAGGGGATGGTGGAGTAGCCATAACATCACCGCACTTAGAGCCTGGAGCTGTTAACATAAGGTTTTTTGATAACCAAGGATTGAACATTGACAAGGCATCAGAAAAGAAAATTGAAAACATTTTCTTTAGAGATGACTTTAGAAGGGTGTACTATGATGAAACTGGATCAATATTGTACCCTGCTCGCGTAATAGAATATTACCGTGATTCGTTCTTGAAAGCTTTAGACGTACCAGCCATTAGAGCGGCAAGACCTAGAATAGTTGTAGACTGCGCTAATGGTGCAGCATCGCAAGTAGCCCCCATGCTATATAGTGCGCTTGGTGCTGAAGCGATATGTTTAAACATAGGAGGGGACGAACATGCAGGTCCAAGGTCAATAGACGACGTTAAGAAGTCAATTGAAAATCTAGCAAACATTGTAAGAGCTCTTGATGCAGACTTCGGCGTATCTTTTACTTACGATGCTGAAAAAGCGTTTTTCGTTGACGATAAGGGCAATGCAGTGTTAGGTGATCAAGCACTGGCGGTTTTCATACAGCTAGTACTAGAGCATCATAAGAGAGGTTCAATAGTTGTGCCAGTAAGCGCATCACGCTTAGTTGAAGAAGTTGTTGAAAAGTATGGCGGTAAAAGCGTAAGGGTAGGCATAACCCCAAGATCGTTGTCGGAAGGAGTTATAAAAGAAAAAGCCATCTTCGGGGGTTCAGAAGGCGGTCTCTTCATATGTCCCCCTCTCCACCCAGTTCCAGATGGTCTCTTTGCAACTGCTAAGCTAATAGAGTACTTAGCTAAATCTGGCACGCCTCTCTCCGAGCTAGTATCTTCACTGCCCCGATTTTATGCGGTTAGAGGCAGCGTAGCTTGCCCGTGGGAGCTTCGAGGAAAAGTCTTTAGAGGTCTCATTGAGGAGCTAAGAGACCATAAAGTTGACTTGCTAGACGGGATAAAAGTGTTTCATAACGAGGGCTGGGTGCTCATCTTACCAAGTCTAACGGAGCCTGTACTAAACATATATGTTGAGGGCGTAAATGAAGCAGCAACAGAGTCTCTATTAAAACAGTACGTGGCGAAGATAAGGGAGATGACGAGGTACACCTCATGACAAACAACTTCTTAAATCTTCAGCAGCCTTTTCGGGAGATACTGTGTTGATCACAACTCCCGTACTTAGCTCAAATCCAGCGTGAATGCTGAGCCTCGGATAAACTTCTATCCTCCAATGATAAAACCCGTACTCGCCAATAGGGGGTATTTTGTACACGAGGTTATAAGGAACCTTGCCCAATGCCCTAAACAAAGCTTTAAACGCCCTTTTCAACACCTTAGCTAGAGATGATATTTCCTCGTTGCTTAAGTTAAATGGTGTCGGGAGGTGTTTCTCAGGTAAAATCCACATTTCATATGGAAAAATGCTTGCCCAAGGACTTAACACAAGATATCCATGCTCCCTAAATACAACTCTTTCACTCAACTTCTCTTTTTCAACAACTTCGCAAAGTGCGCAGACACCGTCTTTCTCATAACGTTTAAGCGCCTTTAGCTCATAAGCTACCTCTTCAGGGACAAAAGGTAGCGTAGCGAGCTGTGTATGTGGATGTGATATGGAAGCTCCAGCAGCTACGCCTGAATTCTTAAAGATGCTTATGTACTTAACAAAGCTCTGACTTGCATAATGTCTTGCTCGTTCAAAAATAGCTGATAAAGCTAGTGCGAGCTGTTCTTCTTCTATGGTGTCTAAATCTGCATTGTGGTTAGGTGTCTCAACTAAAACCTCGTGAAAACCTCTTGCTGCCATGGCTTTTAACCAATCATTTCTTCTTCTAAGCTTAGCTTGTGGTGTAAGCGCGGGATATTTGTTCGGAAAACACCTAATAAGCCAGTTTTTAACTCTCTGATCACCTTGCTCAACAGCCTTCTTTAATTCATTGCCTTCTAAGACATATGCTAAACTAGCTGGAGGCGTTAAACGCTCATTTCCAGGACAAAAGAAGCATAGCTCAGCTTCAGCAGTTTTTTCCACAATCGTTGGCTTGGGGCGAGCTCTCCTCTTCTCTGCTACGATAACCCACTTATCTAAGAAATAGTGCTTTCTTATCTCAGTCATCGTCATCACCAAGGGGTTATTTCCAGATGATGTTTAAAACTGAGGATACTTTTAAGTTATATACGTAGATAAAAAGGGGTTTTGTACAACATGGTCATAAAGTTTGGGACAGATGGCTGGCGCGCTATCATAGATCAGGATTTCAATGATAGGAATGTGGCAATGTTAGCTCAAGCAGTAGCGAACTACCTAATTAACTTAAAGATGGAGAGGCGAGGCGTAGCGATAGGCTACGATACTAGGCGCAAATCAAAGCATTTCGCTAAGATAGTCGCTGAAGTATTTGCTGGCAACGACATACCAGTTATGTTTACCGAAGACTACACACCGACTCCTGCTTTAGCTTACACCGTCTTAAAACATAAGCTAGCTGGAGCAGTCATGATAACAGCTTCACATAACCCACCTGAATGGAATGGTTTTAAGTTCATACCATACCATACAGGACCAGCTTTACCTGAAGAAACTTCAGCTATTGAAAGCGAAATTTCAAAAGTATACGGCAAGAAAGTGAGAAGAATGGACTTTGAAAAAGCTATTTCACGTGGCTTAATCACCTTATATAGCCCAAAAGAAGACTACGCACACTGGGTGTTAAGCTTCCTAGACCTAAACTTATTGAAAAACAAGCGTTTAAAGGTCATCGTAGACCCAATGCATGGAGCATCATGCGGCTACTTAGATTATATTCTCTCACAAATAGGTTGCGAAATCGAAGTTATCCATGGGACTCCCGACCCCCTTTTCGGAGGCTTAACACCTGAACCTATCGAGAAAAACCTACATGCTTTATCAGAACACGTTGTTTTGCGCGGTGCTGATATAGGATTAGCGACGGATGGTGACGCTGATAGGGTAGGCGTCTGCGACGTTAACGGAGTATTTATCTCACCAAATCAGTTATATCCACTACTATACCTACACCTAATTGAGTTTAAAAACATGAAAGGAAACGTTGCTAGAACAGTTTCTACAACACATTTAGTCGATAGAATAGCTGAACATTACGGGTATCAGTCAATAGAGACGCCAGTAGGCTTCAAGTACATAGGCAAGCTGTTAAGGGAGGGAAAGGCCATTATCGGAGGAGAGGAAAGCGGTGGCTTTAGCATTGTTAACCACGTCTCAGAAAAAGATGGGATCTTAACAGCACTTTTAGCTGCCGAGATAAAGGCCGAGCTCAACTTCTCCTTAACGTCAAGGCTTAATCAAATACATGAACGCTATGGCTTCATGATAAGCGGGCGAGTAGATGTAAGATGTGAGAAGGGCCGTGAAGTTGTAGAACTCATTAAGAGATCAAGTATATCCAAGGTAGCAGGATTGGAGGTTTCAAAGGTTATTGATATAGATGGCATAAAATTTGTTCTTAGAAACGGCAGCTGGTTATTGCTAAGAGCTTCTGGGACTGAACCACTGCTTAGAATATATGCTGAGTCAAATAGCAGGGAAAAACTTGAAGAGCTACTAGGCTTCGGTAAAAAGCTGGCTGAGGAAACATCGCTTAAGCTGGCATAGCTACTTTAGCATCTTTTCTTCCATCTCCTTCAAGTAAGCTGAAGACTGCTTTACATCAACAAATAAGCTTTGTACGCTAAGCACATCGTCAACTTCAACAACTTTCTTACCAGAATTCCTTGCCTTAGTGGCTGCTGGAGATAAGAGCTGAGTCGCATACCTTAAGGAGTACTCTTCTCCAAGACTGGTTAACTTCTCTAAAGCTTCTTCGGAGAGCTCAATACCCTCCTCTTTAGCTCTAATCTTTAGGATCTCCTTTATTTCATCGCGTGAATACGGCTTTGTCTTAATGATCAACAACCTATCTAGTATGTCAAGTGGTATGCCATGTGGAGCTTCGACATCAGTACCTCTGACCTTAGTAACTCCTCTATTCGTAGCTAAAACTATTATAGGTGCGAGCTCGCTTTCCATAGCTCTACCTAAAAACGAGAAAGCTTCGATGTCTAACATGTGGACATCGTCTATGAAAAGCACACCAGGCAATATCTCAGCTCTACCAGTATCAACCCACCTCTTGACGCTTTCGTCAACTCTCTGCCTAACTTCGCTTGAGATTTCCCTATCTTCGACTCCAAACAGCAAGCTGAACAAACTCCCGCTTCTTGCGTTCATAACATCTAAATCGTGTAAAGTTACCGTGTGGACGAACTCCCTCTCCTTTGCCGTCGGACCATCAGGCATAGAAACCTTCTGCTCAACTACTATATCAAGAACTTCTCCTCCAGACTCAACACATTTGCCGATCTTCGTGATTTTCCCAGTTTCAGCATCGATCATTACTACATCCCCAACGTTTATCTGCTTTGCAATAAGCTCCTTAGCGACATTCTCGTCTACGTGAAGGGCCCTACTTTCCGCTTTAGTCTTAAGCACAATCTTAGCTCCCTCAGGAACTTGTTGAAACGGGTTATATGGGTGTCTCGTCATCCTAATGTTTAAATCAGAGACTACCCCCTCGTACACCTTCCTAACCTCACGCCTTCTAACCCCTATAGCTCTTCTCATAGCTCGCGTAAGAACCTCGGTCTTCTTCATCTCAGCAGAGTATATCTCAGAGCCAGATATGGCTACGAAGGGGACATCTTCTCCAAGTTCCTTAGCCATAGCAATGGCAATAGCAGTCTTACCGGTGCCGGGAGGACCTACAAGTAAAACACCTCTACCAGCCATCTTACCCTCTCTTACAAGTTGAACAACAATGCCAGCTGCTTCCCTAGCCTCAATTTGCCCAACAAGTCCATCTGCAATTTGGAGAGCTTTACCATTTTTTAACCCAAGACCCTTAATGTGGCTATGAGCACCTATGCGCTCAAACTTCCTAGACGACAATACTACACCCGCCTTCCCTCACAGTGCTAACGTAGTTTTAAAGAGGATTTAAAACTGGCTCATTTAGTAAAGAACAGCTTAAATACTTCTCATTAACCTTAAAAGCTCTAAAGGGAGTGATCAAATGGAACGAGGTGTCTTCGTAAGCAACTTCATTGAGGATGTCAAAGAAAGCTTTGCCTTGCCACAAAGGGTCTACATATTTGACACGACGCTAAGAGATGGGGAGCAAACACCGGGAGTCTGTTATACTGATGAGGAGAAGCTGGAAATAGCTAAGCAACTTGACAAGCTTGGCGTAGATGTCATTGAGGCAGGCTTCCCGATAAACTCAGAAGACGAGTTTAAAGCTGTAAAGATGATTGCTGAAACAGGTTTAAAAGCTAAGGTATGTGGTCTAGCCAGGTGCGTTCAAGCAGACATAGACGCTTGTATAAAAGCTAACGTCCAGAGAATACACGTCTTCATAGGCACATCAGATATTCACTTAACCTATAAGCTTAGGTTAACAGAAGAACAGGCATTAGAACAAGCTGTAAAGGCAGTTGAATACGTTAAAGCCCATGGATTTGAATGCGAATTCTCTTGTGAAGATGCTACGCGCACACCTCTACAAAGGTTAATCAAGTTCTATAAGTCAGTTGAAGAGGCTGGAGCAGATATCCATAATATACCCGACACGGTAGGTGTGATTGAGCCTGACGCCATGAAATACCTAATTTTAAATCTTAAACAGCACCTTAAGAAGCCTATATCAGTTCACTGTCACAATGACTTTGGACTTGCGGTCGCAAACACCTTGGCTGCAGTGAAAGCCGGTGCGGAGCAAGTTCACGTAACAGTCAACGGCTTAGGAGAGCGAGGAGGCAACGCAAGCTTAGAACAGGTTGTAGCAGCTCTATATGCTTTGTACAGGGTCAATACCAACATAAACTTAAGGCTACTTACTGAGACATCAAAACTAGTCCAAAGGTTAAGCATGGTCAGGTTACCTCCAAACTACCCAATAGTAGGAGACAACGCGTTTGCGCACGAAGCAGGTATTCACGTGCATGGAGTTTTAGCTAAAGCTGAGTCTTATGAGCCGCTTGTGCCAGAAATGGTTGGTCAAACTAGAAGGATAGTCATGGGCAAACACACAGGCAAACATGCTGTTAGCAACTTCGTAAAAGCTAAGTACAACGTAACTGACGAGCAAATAAAGGTCATCGTTGAGAAGGTAAAAGCTCTCAGCGCTAAGAAAAAGAAGATCTTAGAAGACGACGTTATCGCCATAACTGAAGAAGTTCTCGGAATGATGCCTGAAAAAGAAAGAAAAGTCAACTTGAGCGAAATAGTAGTAGTTACTGGAAATAAGATTACCCCAACAGCATCTGTCCAACTCGAGTTACCGGAAGGCGTTAAAAAGGTAGCTGCTGGAGTAGGCGTAGGTCCTGTAGATGCTGCAGCTATAGCTATACAAAAAGCTCTTGGAGAGGAAATCCGCTTAACAAACTATAAGCTTGAGGCGATTTCAGGCGGCACAGATTCGCTTGCCTCAGTAGAAGTTACGATTGAAGATAACAAAGGAAATGTTGCTAGAGGCGTAGCTGTAAGCGGAGATATAGTGATGGCGTCAGTAAACGCCTTAATGGACAGCATTAATAAGTTACTAGCTAGAAGAAGCTAGGTAAGCCACTTTAAAGGAGGCTGTCTTCTACGTATAAGGCCTTGTTTATAGTAGGGGACGGCATGGCTGATAGACCAATAAAACAGCTTGGCTTCAGGACACCACTTGAAGTAGCTTCTATCCCCAATATAACCGATTTAGCTAGAAAGGGCGCATTAGGCCTTTTAGATGTAATAGCTCCTGGACACCCGCCTGGAAGCGATACAGCGCACTTAGCCTTGCTCGGCTACGACCCATTTAAGACATACCCAGGAAGAGGGGTTTTCGAAGCTGCAGGAGTGGGCATTAATCTAGTTGAAGGAGATGTTGCGTTTAGAGGCAATTTAGCTACAATAAGCGAAGATCAGGTAATAGTCGATAGGAGAGCTGGCAGAATAACCGAGGGAGCTGACGCTTTAGTCAATGCCTTAAAAGACATTAAAATCGAGTCAGTTGAGGGAGTGAAACTCCTGATTGAGCACGCTACGGAGCACCGGTTTGCAGTAGTATTTAGAGGCTTAAATCTATCACCTAGTGTAACAGACACTGATCCACATGAAGTTGGAGTAAAACTACCTAAATGCCAGCCAACCGAACACAGCTTAGCTGCTGAGAGAACAGCCAAAGCTGTAAACGAGTTTACTGAGAAAGCTTTGCAAATATTAAGAGAGCATCCTATAAACCTTGAGAGAAAATCAAGGGGGTTAATGCCTGCAAACGCTGTGCTGCTCCGAGGACCAGCTATGATGTCGAAAATTCCTACTCTTGAAGAACGCTTTAATATAAAATCTGCTTGCGTGGCTGCCGTAGCTTTAGTAAAAGGGGTTTGTAAAATCGTAGGGATGGAAGTAATAAACGTTCCTGGAACAACAGGCGCTGTAGATTCAAAGCTTGAGAATAAAGCCGATGCAGCAGTTCAACTACTAAGAGATCACGACTTAGTGTTTATTAACGTGAAGGGCGCTGATGAGGCAAGCCACGACGCAGATATCGAAGGTAAGATAAGAGTTATCGAAAAACTTGACTCCATGGTTGGCAGAATCCTCAACAACGTTGAGGATTTAGACAAGCTGTATATCGTCATAACAGCAGATCACGCAACCCCTATTTCAGTTAGAAACCATACAGGTGATCCTACGCCGCTGCTAATCTGTGGACCTGAAGTACTACCTGACGGCTCAAGAGAGTTTAGTGAAAAAGCCGCAATGCATGGAGGTTTAGGTAGGCTTAGAGGAATGGATGTAATGCCTATACTGATGAACTATTTAGGAAAGATGAAAAAAGTAGGTGCTTAGCCCCCTTTTCTAGCTCTCTCAATGAGCTTCTTCTCTCTTTCTTCTAAAGCAGCTATAGCTCCACGAGCAAGCTCTCTTACAAAATCAAGCTTAGTTATCACTCCCACAAGCTTGCCATTGTCATATACCGGTAAGCCGTCAACTCCATGTTCCAACATCAGCTTAGCTGCTTCCGCAGCGTCAGCTGTAGCCTTAACTTTCACGTTTACTGGGACCATCATATCTTCAGCAACGAGCGGCGTCACTTTAACGAACCTAGCTATCTTTCTTCCTGCCCTCTCTATTTTCCTAACCCACGTTATCCTCCTCCTACGTTCAAGCCTATCTTTAACAGGCGTAAAGACCAACTTACTTTCACTTATAACGCCCTCAACGCTATCTCCTTCAGCTACCACTACTGCGTCTAAGTAGTGGCTTTCCATCAGCTTAACTACGTGCGCTAAAGAGCAATGCCTTGGAACTATACCAACTTTATGCGGGTAAATCAAGTTCTCAACTAAAGCTCTGCCTGCGTAATATTTTGCATATGCTTCTACTAAGTCGTCCTTAGTCACCATATACTTAGCACCATCACCTTCAACTAGCGCGCAGTCAATGTCGTGGAAAAGCATTGTGGACACGACTTCCTCTAAACTAGCATTAGCACTTACCACAGGAACGCTCCTCATCATAATCTGCTCTATAAACCTAGGTTCATATGCACGACGCCTCCAAATAGGTCCCTTTAGACCAAGTGCCTTTACAATGCAGCGCTTTGATAAAGCCCCCTCAACGTTTCCTTTTTCATTAAGAACTAATAGATGACTAACCTTATGCCTTAACATGATGTTTATAGCCCGTGTTATATCGTCTGAACTAGTGACGGCGTAAATGGTTTTTGAAGCTACGTCGCGTGCTGTGAGAAGTGGCGGTCTAACTTCAACAGCTTTTTCAACAAGTACTTGCTTAAGCCTATCAGAAGGCGTGACGTATTCGACTTCGATGGGCGTTGGAGGCGCAATAGCTGGAGCAACTTCAACAACTGGCTTAGCACCTTGCAAGTACGCGTAGACTACGTCTTCTTGGCGAATAACGCCTAAGACCCTTCCATCAGCGTCCACAACTGGCAACAAGTTGAAATCGTGATCTAATAGAAACTCGGCAACCATTTCAATCGGCACGCCCGCGTGAGCAACGATAACCCCCTTAGTCATGAAGGACTTGACTTTACCAGGACTTCTAATTCCACGTTCAGATTCTAGATGAAATAGCCAGCTTCTCTGATCAATGAGGTCTTTAGGAGTTATTATTCCCACAATCCTTCCATTCCTCTCAACTAATACCGCATCAACGCCTTCATCGACAAGCTTATGCCAAACTCGATCTATTCGCTCACTCGGCTTACAGGAACAATATTCCTTAGTTATGACCTCTCCAACTGTCCTGGCTTTAGGCTTATAACCAGCAGTTAATAGCGATCGTAGGATATCCATTAAGCTGAGAACTCCTACAAGCTTAGGGTTTTCAACAGAATCAGCTACAGGAGCTGCCTTTACGTTATGCTCTATCATTACATTAAAAGCTGTCTGCAAGTCCATTTCTTTAAACAATATTGGATGTCTTCGAATGAAATCCTCAACTTTAGCTTCACTTTTAAGAGAAGTAATTCTTATCACATCACGTCTAACAACAAAACCAACTAACTTATCATCTTCGATAACAGCTGGCGCACATCGCGCCCCCGTCTTCTTCATTAATGCCTTCACTTCGGTAATTCTAGTATGTGGGGATACAACTACCGTGGGCTGCTTCATTACCTCCCAGACCTTCAAGTTAAACCCCTCTTTCTAAGAGCAGCAGCCTTTTAGCTCAACCTATAAGCTTCTTAAACTCTCTTGTGATCTCTTCATATCTTCTGAGCTCACTTGGAGTAATGCTAGGCTGAATGACTTTGAGCGCCTCTTCGAAGTGCTTCATTGACACTTTCTTAGGCTTCATATCCTCTCTTAAGGCTATTAGGGCAGCTTCTCTGCAAACAGCTTCAATATCCGCTCCAGTATATCCTTCAGTTTTCTCAGCTAACACCTCTAGATTCACGTCTTCAGCTAAAGGCATTTTACGCGTATGTACCTTAAAGATTTCAAGTCTAGCTTTCTTATCGGGTGGCGGCACATAGACGATTCTATCAAATCTACCAGGTCTAAGCAAAGCTGTATCTAAGATATCAGGCCTATTAGTAGCTCCTATTACCACAACTTTCTTTAAAGCTACGATGCCGTCCATTTCAGTTAATAGCTGATTTACAATCCTCTCTGTAACGCCAGCGTCAAGGCGTGTGCCTCTTTTCGGAGCTATGGCGTCAAGCTCATCAAAGAATATTATGCAAGGAGCTGTTTGTCTAGCCTTCCTAAAGATTTCTCTGATCGCCTTTTCAGATTCACCAACCCACTTGCTTAAAACCTCAGGTCCTTTGACAGCTATGAAGTTTGCTTCGCTTTCGGTTGCGACTGCTTTTGCTAATAAGGTCTTACCAGTGCCAGGAGGACCATACAGCAAGATGCCCTTGGGAGGCGTTATCCCCATCTGCTCAAAGAGTTCTGGATTCTTTATAGGCCATTCAACCATCTCCCTAAGCTGCCTCTTAACGTCTTCAAGGCCTCCGATGTCATCCCAGTGCACTTCAGGTACTTCTACAATAACCTCTCTAAGCGCTGAAGGCTGAATATCCTTAAGCGCATCCATAAAGTCCTCACGAGTAACTTTAAGCTTCTCAAGAAGTTCAGTGGGTATCGTCTCCTTTTCTAAGTTTATTTGGGGCAAGAACCTTCTCAAAGCTCTCATAGCTGCTTCTCTACAAAGCGCTGCTAGATCTGCTCCTGTAAAGCCATGGGTTATGTCCGCAAGCTCGTCTAAGTTCACGTCTTCGGCTAAAGGCATATTACGCACGTGAACTTGTAAGATCTCTCTTCTACCGCGCTTGTCAGGCATGCCGATGGCGATCTCTCTATCAAATCTACCAGGTCTTCTCAATGCTGGATCGACAGCCTCAGGCCTATTGGTGGCAGCTATAACAATAACTTGTCCTCTGCCCTTTAAGCCGTCCATTAACGTCAAAAGTTGCGAGACGACACGCCTCTCAACCTCGCCCGTAACCTCCTCTCTCTTCGGAGCTATGGCGTCAACTTCGTCAATGAATATTATGCTCGGCGCGTTTTCTTCAGCTTCCTTAAACACTTCTCTAAGCCTTGCTTCAGACTCTCCATAAAACTTGCTCATAATTTCAGGACCGTTAATCGCTATGAAGTTTGCACCAGATTCATTTGCAACAGCTTTGGCTAACAACGTCTTACCACAACCTGGAGGACCATATAGCAACACTCCCTTAGGTGGCTCAATGCCCAAGTGTCTGAATAGCTCGGGGTGCTTCAACGGCAGCTCGATCATTTCCCTTATCTTTTGTTTGGCATCTTCAAGATCGCCTATATCTTCATAAGTAACCCTCGGTAGAGCAACTTCAACTTCTTTAGCAGGCTCCTCTCTAATCACAACTTCAGTATTATCGGTAACATACGCATATGTAGCAGGCTGTATAGCTGTTACAATAAGCCTAAGAGCAACACCTAAAACTGGCACTTGAATGGTATCTCCCTTGCTTAAAGGCTTTCCAACAAGCTGTCTCTTAACATACTCACTAAATTCAGGACCAAATCTCATTGGTTCAGGAGGAGCAAAAACAACCTTCGTAGCAGGTCTCACATCCGCTTTAGCAACAGAAACCATATCGCCAACAGATACCCCAGCATTTTGGCGAACCAAACCATCAATTCTTATGATCTCAGCTCCCTCATCTTCAGGATAGGCCGGCCAAGCAACAGCTACGGTAGTCTTCTTACCAGATATCTCAATGTAATCTCCAGGGCTGAGGCCGAGAGCATTCATGACTTTCCTATCAATACGCGCGATGCCCCTACCAACGTCACGTGACCTTGCTTCGGCAACACGAAGTTGAACCTTCTTACTGCTCATTACAAACACCTAACCTTACTATTTTTTACACTCCTCCCTCTTTAAGCAAAATATATATGTTTCGAAGTGAAATATATTGCTGCGAAATATAGGTGTTAGGAACATGTCTTTTTCATGGGATCTATTTGAAGAGATAAGACGCGTTAGAAAGGAGATTGACCGGATGCTCAATGACCTATTAAGGTGGCCTAAAGAAGCGGTTTCTCTACCAAAACCTGTGACGGTAGCCGAAGGTCAGTATAGAGAGCCTTTGATTGACGTACAAGAAACAGAAAGCGAGGTCATAGTCTTAGCTGAGCTTCCAGGTGTAAGCAAAGAGGATATTCAGGTAAGCATAGTAGACGATAGCTTAGAGCTTAAAGCAGAGCTTAAGAAAGAAGGTAAGGTTGAAGGAGAACGATACTTCATTTCTGAGAGAAGATACGCTGGTTTTTACCGCAGAATAAGACTGCCTGTTAAAGTCGATGTGTCAAAAGCTAAGGCGAGCTTTAAGAATGGAGTACTTGAAGTTAGGCTTCCAAAACTTGAAGCTGTTAAAAGAACTCATATCAAAGTGGAGTAGTTCGAAGACAACGTATAAAAGCTAAACTCCTCCCCTTTCTTTATGGTGTAACATCTTGGAGGAGCTGAAGCGCATTTCTCCGGAGAAGACTTCATACTTAGCATGGCTTGCTAAAATTGAGTTAACAGAAGAAGAAAAGAAGCTTTTCACAGAGCAGCTGAACAGGATATTAGAGTTCTTTAGAGAAATTGATAAGATCGACACCTCAAATGTGCCTCCTACATATCATGTGCTACCGATATCCAATGTTTTCAGAGAGGACGAACCCGAACCTCCTCTACCTCAAGAAGAGGCTCTTAAAAACGCTCCTCGCAAGAAAGATGGCTTTTTCATAGCACCTAAAATTGTTTAAGGAGGTTTACTCTTGAATATACTTGACCTCACGTTATCTGAGCTTATTGACAAGCTTGCAAGAGAAGAGCTTGAGCTTGAGAAAGTATTGGAAGAGTATAGCTTTCGAATTAGAAGTGTTGAAGATAAGCTCAACTCCTACGTGACAGTCTTAGACCCCCCATTGACGTATATCAGGTCTCCTCAACAAGTACTCAAAGGTTCGCCAATAGCAATTAAAGACAACATATGCACAAAAGGTGTTAAAACGACGTGTTCATCTAAGATCCTGGAAAACTACATCCCTCCCTATAACGCGACAGTTATTGAAAAACTCGCTGAAGCTGGCTTTACGTTAATAGGCAAGACTAATATGGATGAGTTTGCCATGGGCTCTTCAACCGAAACAAGCGCTTTCGGTCCAACAAGAAACCCATGGAATTTAAATAAGGTACCAGGAGGATCGTCTGGTGGAAGTGCCGCAGCTGTAGCTGCTAGAGAAGCTGTTGCAGCATTAGGCTCTGATACAGGAGGCTCAATTAGATGTCCAGCAGCATTTTGCGGTGTTGTAGGTTTAAAGCCCACTTACGGCTTAGTTAGCAGGTATGGGTTAATAGCTTATGCCAATAGCTTAGAACAAATCGGTCCTATAACTAGGGACGTTAAAGATGCTGCTTTACTGCTCGACATTATAGCTGGTAGAGATGAGCGCGACAGCACATCAATAGACAAGCCCATCAGCTCATATCTAAACACGTTGGTGGCTGACGTTAAGGGGATTAAGATAGGTGTTCCGAAGGAGATGTTTGGCGAAGGTATAGATTCGAGAGTTGCTGATATTGTTTGGTCCGCGATAAAGCTTCTCGAAACTCACGGTGCTGAATACCATGAGATAAGCTTGCCATCACTATCATATGCTTTGCCAGCTTACTACATAATTGCGATGTCTGAAGCTAGTTCAAACTTAGCTAGATACGATGGGGTACGTTATGGCTTTTCAGCTTTTGAAAACGGAATGGACTGGGCCACTTCCTTTTCAAAGACGAGAGGCAAAGGCTTTGGCATGGAGGTTAAGCGTAGGATAATTTTGGGGACTTTTGCGTTATCAGCTGGTTTCTACGAAGAATACTATTTAAAAGCCCTCAAAGTGCGCACACTTATAAAACAAGACTTTGATAAAGCCTTTAAGAATTATCACGTGCTAATATCCCCCACCATGCCCACCCCCGCTTTTAACATAGGGGAGAAAATCCTAGACCCGCTATCAATGTACATGATGGATGTAGAAACCGTGCCGGTAAATTTAGCTGGCATACCTGCGCTATCAGTCCCTTGTGGTTTCGTGAATGGTTTGCCAGTAGGCATGCAAATAATGGCCCCTGCTTTGAGAGAAGACATCATGTTAAAAGTCGGCTACGCCTTCGAGACCTTATCAAAGCTTAGAAACCTTAAACCCCCCGTATGAGGACAAAAACCTTTTTCTCCAAGCTAAGTGGAAAAACCATTAAAGCTAATAGAGCTAATTAGGTGTCGCTGCGTGTCAGCAAGTTACCCTGTTACGATAGGTCTTGAAGTGCATTGTCAGCTAACAAGTCTAAAAACCAAGTTATTCTGCAGTTGTCCAGCTGATTACAGAGGTAAACCTCCAAACACGCATGTATGTCCAGTTTGTCTCGGCTTACCGGGTTCTTTGCCAGTTTTAAACAGAAAGGCAGTCGAATACGCAGTAATGGCTGCGTTAGCTTTAAACTGCAAGCTTAATCGACGTTGCATCTTAGTTAGAAAAAACTACTTTTACGTAGACATGGCGAAAAACTTTCAAATATCAATGTACGAGAAAGCTGGAGGCTCGCCAATAGGCGTAGATGGTTATATAACGATAAATGTTGATGGCCAGAAAAAGAGGATCGGCATTTATAGAATTCAACTTGAAGAAGACCCAGCAAGATTAGTTCACATGGGTCCCATAGACCTGTCTCCCTATACGTTAGTAGACTATAATCGCTCAGGCATTGCTTTATTAGAAATAGTCACAAAACCCGAGCTACATTCTCCAAGAGAAGCTAGGCTATTTCTGCAAAAGCTTAGGTCGATTTTGGAGCATCTAGGAATTTTTGATGGAAGCTTAGAAGGCTCGATGCGTTGTGATGCTAATATATCGATACAAGGGGGTGGTAGAGTAGAAATTAAGAACATATCGTCTTTTAAAGAAGTCGAAAGGGCGCTAAACTTCGAGATAAGCAGGCAAACAGAGCTCGTTAAGAAGGGCTTATCAGTTGAAAGAGAAACTCGTCACTGGGATGAAGCGCGGAGAATTACGATAACGTTAAGGGCTAAGGAAGAGGAATACGATTATAGATACTTCCCAGAACCTGATCTCTTACCAGTTGACTTAACAGATGAGTTTATTGAGTCAGTAAAAGCTAAGATGCCTGAATTACCGGATGCTCGCGCAGAGCGCTTCATAAAACAATATGGTTTACCAGAATATGATGCCGCCGTATTGACAGGTGATAAGGCATTAGCTGATTTCTTTGAAGCGTGTGTTAAAAATTATCCAGATGCCAAAAAAGTCAGTAACTGGATTATGGGGGATTTATTAGGAGTTCTCCACGAATTAGACATGGATTTAAACGAGTCAAAGATAACACCCGACCTTTTAGTAGAAATGCTGAAGCTCATTGATCAAGGAGTTATAAGCGGTAAAATAGGGAAATACCTCTTGCCAAGAATGGTTAAGGAAGGTAAGAGGCCCAGCGAAATAGTAGCTGAAAGCGGACTTACAAGGCTAGCTGACAGAGCTTCTTTAGAAGAGCTCGTGGAAAAGGTGTTTAGAGAGAATCCTAAAGCTGTTAAAGACGCTTTAATGGATGAAAAAGCTATACACTTCCTAATTGGACAAGTAATGAAAGCTACGCGTGGGCGCGCAGATCCGCAAATAACAAATGAGCTAGTTCGCAGCAAGCTTGCAGAGCTAAAGTCTAAGCAAATACACGTTGAGGTTTAACCTTGATAGCTTTAGTAGCGCTAAGCCTCACCTTAGCGATTATGGTAGCTTGGATACTCGGAGCAAACGATGCAGCAAATTCAACAGCAACAGTAGTGGGTGGGGGCGTCATATCATTAAGACGCGCTTTAACGCTATTCTCAATATTCGTTTTTCTAGGAGCAACAACTCAAGGATATAAAGTAATCAAGACCATAGGCAGGGGCATAGTGCCCATAGAAATAATGTCCTCCTCAGCCGTTATAGCAGCGGCGCTCGCAGCTTTTCTATGGCTTCTTCTATGCACATGGAAGGGTATACCAGTTTCAACAACACATACTTCCGTAGGTGCTGTGCTTGGATTTGGGTTAATAGCTGCAGGTGTTGAGAAAATTAACTTTGCGGTGTTAATGAAAGTTTTCATAAGCTGGGCATTCTCCCCGCTTATAGCGATGGTCATATCTTTAACTGTCTACAAGTTACTCGAGCATCTTTTCTCAAAAATACCTCCGCACAAACTTTCTACATATGATTCGGCTATGAGGTTAATGCTCATAGGAGTAGTATGCTTTACAGCTTATTCATTTGGAGCAAATGACGTGGCGAATGCTGTCGGGATATTTGATGCATTAGTTGAGAGAAGCCTAGGCACAAGCTTCGTCATCTCTACAATGTTCCTATCGGCTATAGGTGCTTTAGGCATAATTCTTGGGGGCTTTACCTACGGCCATAAGGTAATATCCACTATAGGCTTTAAGATAACTAAGTTGTCTCCGCTAAGCGCCTTCACCGCTCAATTCAGTATGGCATTAACAGTATTGCTCTTTACAACAATACCGCATACGCTCTTCGGCTACGGAATGCCAATCTCGACAACACATTCGATAGTTGGCGCAGTAATAGGTGTTGGCATTGCCAAGGGGGTGAAGTCAATAGATAGGGTAGTAGTAACCTATATATTAGCGTCTTGGGCGCTTACAGTCCCCATCGCAGCTACTTTAGCTATAGTTATTTACCTGTTGTTTAATGTAATATTCGGAGTGGCTTAGTTTGCCACATAGCAGTGCTAACATAATGGAGTGGATTGGTAGAAGATTAGAGAAGAAAGCTTTTGAAAGATCAAAAGTCCACATGGACAAAGCTTTCGAAGCTCTGCTGTCACTTCAAAAAGCTGTAAACGCGTACTTTAACCAGGAGCTTGATCAGCTAAAGCATTATGCTAGCGAAACAGCAGAAGCCGAGGAGGAAGCCGACGATATTAAGAGAAAGATCATAGATGATATGTCAAGAGGCGCTTTCCACCCAATAGATAGGGACATGTTAACTAGACTAATCTTCTCCATTGATGACATCGCTACCTATGCTAAGACGATAGCAAAGCGTTTAGAATTGTTGCCTGAGCTCGCGTCAGAAGTGGATGAAGAGCTAGTAAACGACTTTAAGGAATTTGCTAATAGGCTAGTGTACATAACCAAGGAGACCAATACCTTAGTTTCACTGCTAATAGAAGACCCAAAGAAAGCAATTGAACACTCACACGTGGTTGAGAGGATAGAAGACGAGATAGACAGCTTCAGAATTTCCTTATTGCAAAAAATGCTTAGAGCAGGAGATAAGTTGGGTTTCGTTAGGCTAACGTTGCTAAAGGAGATTTCAGATGCTATGGAGGAGATAGCTGATCGATGTGAAGACGTAGCGGATGCTGTAAGGTCAATAGCCGTCTCTTACATATAAGCTGGCTCTAGCTAACTTACCTATTAATCACTTGAGCGACGGCATCAAATCCAAGGTCAAAAGCCGTTAAGTTCTGCTCAACAGCTCTCGGAACCCCCTCTTTAACAGCTTCCCTAAGGACATTAACGTTAATAGGCAAGATCTTCGTAGCTGCTAATCCTCCTAGCATAGCAATGTTCGTAGCTACGGGTAAACCTGCTTTTTCAGCTAGTTCTGAAAAATCAAGAGCGATGACGACTTTAGCTAATTGCTTAAGAACTTTGACTAAGTCATCAAATGGTGGATACTTATAAAAGCCAATGCTAACTTCGATTGGTGGTATAACGCGCTTATTCATTAATATTAAGCAACTTGGCTTAGCGAACTTTAATGCTGCTCGCAAAGCCTCCATCGGCTCAAGACCTACTACTACGTCAGCATCGTGTTCTGCTACGAGAGGACCATGTACCTTCTCTCCAATCTTCACGTGGCTTATAACAGCCCCTCCCCTCTGTGAGATACCGAAAACATCAGAGACCACAGCGTCTAAACCTGCTTTCAAGGCAGCTAGTCCAAGTATCTGGGCTGCCTTAACATTTCCTTGCCCTCCAACACCAGCTATTATTAAGCTAATGACTTTCCTCATGAAACCACCTCAAATGCATTGGTAGGGCACAGCTGTGCACAAACACCACATCCCATACACAATGTAGGGTTCACAGCAGCTTTCTTAACGTCCTCCTTCCAGAAAATTGCTGGACAACCAAATTCCGTTAAACAAATCCTACATCCAGTACACTTTTCCTCATTTACGGTATAATAGCGGAGTTTAATACCCTCTCTTCTAGCTCTTCGAACATATTCTTCAGCACAAAGCCTCCTCGCTATAATTACGGCAGGACCATTAAGCTTTAAAGCTTCTTCAAAAACCTCTTGAGTCTTCTTAAGGTCATATGGATCTACAATCTTCACGTAATCTACACCGCATGCCCTGACAACATCTTCCAATACGATTTTCTTAGTAGGCTTTTTCATAGCTGTCTCCCCACTTCCTGGATGTGGCTGAAACCCCGTCATTGCAGTAACTTCGTTATCTAAGATCAACACCTTTACGTTAGATTGATTAAAAACAGCATTTATCAAAGCCGGTATTCCTGCATGGTAAAACGTCGAATCTCCGATAGTCGCTATCACCGGTAGGTGCGTCCCAGATTTAGCTACCCCATTAGCCACTCCTATGCTACCCCCCATGCCAAAAACCGCCTGCTGCATTCTAAAGGGAGGGTTCATGCCTAACGTATAACAGCCTATATCCCCTATAGCTACGTATTCTCCCTTGGAAACTTTCTTAATGGCCCTTTTAAGTGCAAAATACGTTGCTCTATGCGGGCAACCAGCGCAAAACGTCATAATCCTTGGGGTAAGCATACCTTCAGCTAACCTAGTTAACTCACTGAGCGTATTTTCGCGAAAACCACCAAATACCTTAACATCAACTCCAGCAAACTTAGCAATAAGCTCAGTAACTAGATGTGGTTTAAGCTCTCCTTCTCTAGGCAAGTGCCCAGTAAGCTTTCCATATATCCTAATCTTAGGGTTAACGTCCTTAGCTATCCCTGCTAAGAACTTCTCTATAAACGGCTCCCCCTCCTCAACAACTAACACGAAGTCTCTATCAGCTAAGAACTCAGCAATGCTTTTTTCAAGTAGTGGATAGCTCATCCCAACTTTCAATAGTGAAACCTTATCGACAATTCCAAGCTTTTCAACAGCGTCTAAGGCGTAGCTGACAGCTACGCTTGAAGCTACAATACCTAGTTCACCAGAACCTATAACCTTCACAAGCTCATACTTCTCACAAACTTTCTCTGCTTTAGCTAGCTTTTCATGAAGAAGCTTATGTGCATCAGGTATTACATTCGCTCCAGCAAACCCTTTCTTAAGCACAAAATCGAAGTAATAATCATCATGGAAAGAGGGATCTCTACGAACTTTATAAATCTTCCCTAAGACGACACTACCTTTGCTATGGGAAATCCTAGTAACAGACCTAACCATAACAGGTAGCCTAAGTTCCTCTGAAATCTCAAAAGCCAACGCTGTAAAGTCCTTAGCTTCTTGAATATTTGAAGGCTCTAAAACAGGGATTTCTGCTAACAAAGCTACATATCGATTATCTTGCTCGGTAGCTGAGCTATGACCTGAAGGGTCATCTGCCGATATTAAGACAAGACCTCCTTTAAAGCCATGTAATGCACAGTGGATTAAGGGGTCTATAACCCAGTTAACTCCTACATGTTTCATCGAAGCTATACTCCGCTTACCCATCAACGCTCCACCAATAGCAACTTCCCACGCCACCTTCTCGTTTACAGACCATTCAACATAAATGCCCAAATCTTCAGCAACCAAAGCCAGCGTGTCTACAATCTCAGAAGCTGGAGTACCTGGATACGAAGCTGCAATCTCAACTCCTCCTTCTATAGCCCCCCGAGCAATAGCTTCGTTGCCTAGCAGTAGCAGCTTCATACCAGGAGAGTCTGAAGCTATTGGATGCTTCAAGGAGCTAAACCTCCAACTCCGCCTAAGCAAGCTTTACGTTGTTGGAAAAAGCAAACTCCTTATATAACTTATATAAAAAGAAGTGTGAGAAAAAGTGAATGGCAGTTAAGGAGGTTTAGCATATGGGCGAAAACGGAATTAGACAAATTCTCTTAAACGCGTATTCTCAAGGAAGAAAATTCCTCTTAGAACCTGAAGCAAAGCGTATTTGCGAAATCGTAGGCTTGCCTGTTTCACGATGGATCGTAGCTAAAACGCAAGAAGAAGCTATTGAAGCAGCTGAGAAACTCGGATACCCCGTCGTATTAAAAGTGGTATCACCAGATATTCTGCATAAATCCGATGTGGGAGGCGTAATACTCAACTTAGGTAGCCCAAGTCAAGTTAAGGAAGCCTATAACCAGCTAATCAACAACGTGAAAAACCGCAAACCAGATGCACGCATTGAAGGAGTTCTCGTGGAGCCAATGGCTGAGAAAAACATCGAAGTCATAGTCGGAGGAATTAGAGATCCTCAATTTGGTCCAGTCGTAATGTTTGGGCTTGGAGGAATTTTCGTAGAGATATTAAAAGACGTGTCATTTAGGATTACTCCAGTTACGTTAGATGATGCTTACCAGATGATTAAGGAGGTTAAGGGGTACCCAATACTAGCAGGGGCTAGAGGTCAAAAACCTCTAGATATTGAGATTTTAGCTCAGACAATAGTCAAGGTTTCAGATCTCTTTGAGCGATATAGCGAGATCGACCAGCTTGACCTTAACCCAATCTTCGTGTATGAAAGGGGAGCCAAAATTGTTGACGCAAGAATACTCCTTACGCCAAGAGGAGAAGGAGCTTGATGTAATAGCCATAGGCAATATAAACGTGGACTTAACAGCTACCATAGACAAAATACCGGAAGAAGACTCTGAAGTAGAAGCTAAATCTTTTAGCATAAACTTCGGCGGTTCAGCTGCAAACTTTGCTGTTGCCGCATCACGCTTAGGGCTTAAAACTGGGATCATAGCCTGGGTAGGATCAGATGTCTTCGGAGACTTATCTCTACAAGACTTAATGAAGGAAGGCGTTGACGTAAGCAGAGTTAAATACAGCGATTCATTGCCAACAGGTTCAGTAACCGTACTTGTAAGCCCAGATGGTTCACGCAGAATGATAGCTTTTCGCGGTGCAAACAAGTTGCTATCAGCTGATGACCTAGATGAAGAATATTTATCGCGTGCTACGTTAGTACACGCTAGCAACGTGAATATTAACTTAGCTTCAGAAATAGTAGCCAAAGCTAGAAAATTAGGCATTAAGTTCTCCTATGACCCAGGGGGATTAGGGGTTCAAGCAGATAAAAATGCCTTAGAAAAGATCTTCAGCAATACAGATATCTTGTTTTGTAATAAGGTGGAAGTGCATGCTATCGTCGGCTCCGATGATGTTGAAAAATGTGCAGAACACCTATCCAATTTAGCTGACATCGTCATAGTGAAGATGGGAAAAGAAGGAGCTTTAATAAGATCTGGTAATACGTTACATAAGGTACCAGCCTTTAAAGTAAATGCTGTAGACACAACAGGCGCTGGCGACGCCTTCAACGCAGGTTTCATACTAGGTTTATTGAAAAACCAGCCATTAAATGTAGCTGGTCTAATAGCCAATGCAACAGCTGCCTTAAAAATAACTAAAGCTGGTGCAAGACAAGGTCTACCTACGTTAAGTCAAGTAAAGAAGTTTTTAGAATCAAATGGTCTTTTTCTCGAAATATGATAACGCATCAAAAGCCGCTTTAAGCACCTCAGCTTCTACTTCAGGCACTTTAACCATTCTCTGGCCCTTAACTAGGTTGCCGTTCACTATCAAAGCTGCTGCAGCCTTGGCTTTTCTTAAGTAAGCTAATGTGAAGATGACAGAGCATTCCATTTCAACACTTAATACATTTCGTCTCCTCCACATTTCAGCTGAATTAGCTTCAGCATAAAATAAGTCAAAGGTAGCTATT
>Ga0180301_10000325_pt1 | contig 37077 bp, 49 predicted proteins | sample GuaBasSediGuay16_FD_121797 | JGI IMG/M metagenome (GOLD analysis project Ga0180301, IMG submission 121797) | Subseafloor sediment microbial communities from Guaymas Basin, Gulf of California, Mexico - Guay16, Core 4569-2, 12-15 cm | ecosystem: Environmental > Aquatic > Marine > Hydrothermal... | reverse complement strand
TTGCTTTAGTATTCCTTAACTTTTTTCGCTTTTTATCGCTCCACGCTCTCTATCAACCTGATTTTCTGGATTATGTTGTTTCTTCCACTTCTCCTTCTTTGCCTTTAAGAATTAACAACATTGTATCCACAAACTTCCTCTCTGCTTGGTAGAATGCCTCAAACGTAATGTTAACGGGATATGCAATGTAACCCCAAAGCATAGCGAATTCTTCAGCTTCTGGCAACAAAGTTTCGTTTAGATAGCTCACAATTTTTTGACAGCTAAGTAGTCTTTGTTGTTTAAGGCTAAGTAGATTGCAAAATTGCATATCTGCATTGCCTCTTCGTAAAGAAACATAATGTTGGAGCATACAGTTCTTGCATCGCTAACAAGCTCCCACGCTATTTCAATTAATAGCCATGCTGGCATAATTAGTTTGATTGTTGAGTTTTCTTATTAGTCGTACGTATCAACCTCAACTTTGGTTTGCAAGCCCAAAATAATCAGCAAATCCCTTGCATCGTTTACGCATTTTTTTGGCACAACTAACATCACTTTATCAGCATGTTTAACATACTCTTTTAGCTGTTGTGCTGTTCTCTCTAACCCAATCTCATGACAGTTCTTTATTTCAGCAATACACAACTTGTTATCCTCATAATAAACAACATCTGCCCTTTTATTGTTGAACAACAGAGGAATTGATTTATCCCTTCCTTTAATTGCTGAGCAATCTGCATTTAAACGAATTATTCCTCTCTTTCTAAGCTTATTAACATAGCTTATCAGCATGCTGTTGTGAATTGAGTGGGAGAACAACCTTTTGTTTTTAATTTCTATACTTTCATCATCCCTTCTTATCGTAATAGTGTGGTTTCTCGTTTCAATTATCAGTTGATTTTCTAATTCTTTTACAGAATACCACTTTCTAGGCATGTTTTTTTCCATTAAACTAACTTTAGCAACAAGCATGGGTTTTTTGATGAATAGCTTTACCACTTGCAATTAGCTCGGTTGATTTGTTGTTGATTAGGCTTTTTAGCATGCAATCAGCTTGCATGTTGTACATGTTATTTACAACAACATCCCGCAATTAGCTCGCTGTAATTTTTGTATCATCTCAATTCTATCGAATAGTCTTCATCTGCAAGAGTTATACTGCTTATTTTGCTGATAAGCTTTGCATTTAGTTGATACGGTGGTAAAATTTTGCTTCCAGCTTCTGGAAAGTAGTAACGTTTGTTTAATGGCATTTGCAAGTAATCTACATCATAGAAGGCAAATTCAGCATTGTACATCCTTTGTCTTGTCTCAGAATACCAATAACCCCACGTTGCCATCCAGCTAATCCTCGCAAACAAAACTCCTTCTCCACAATTAAATCCTTCATCATCCAACCTCGTTGCTAAAACAACTCTTCCTTGTGAAACGGTTGCTGATGTGCATCCGAGCCAGTAGTTAACATCAAATCTGTACGTCCATCCGTAGTAAGTATAACTTCTATACCTCACAAAGTAAAACCTGTTGAATTCGTTGCATGCATCCTGCCATATCGTAACTTGATTTGGATGGCAACCTGCAATTCCGCTTATAGCCTTCTTTAGATCGTATTCATCTTTGCAATGAGTTGTGAATAAGAATCGTTTAATCGGAATCTCTTCATCACCAAATTTTGTTCTCTTTAAAGTTGAAATTACAACCTTCTTTGTTCCATTGTTTTCATATTCTATCTCAATTACATAATTGTCAAGTTTTGGGAAGATCGCAAACGGTCCTATGCAACCAAATTCATCTGATTTTAGAGTTAAATTGTACCATTGTTGTGCTAAAGTTGAGTAGATGTTTACATTTGCATTTATTATTGGATTGTTGTTAGAATCTAACAGCTTGAATGCAGCAAGATACCATTCATCTAAAGAACCTTTACCTCTCTCAATCAACCACTTGTTTATTGCTACTGCCAACTGATAGCCTGAAAGAACTTTTCCTGTTAACGGTGATTTCACCTTCATAAGTTTGAAAGTTGATTGTGCATAGATGTCGTAATCTTTCCATTTTTCTAAGGCTAAGCGATGAGCTTCCTTAACAGCCAAGTCTTGAGTTAAGTTGCTTCGTTTACCTACTCTATCTGGCTTAATTCTCCTTCTTACAAAAAATCGTCTTCCCGATTTATCCTGATGTTTGTAGGCAGAATAGTCTTCATCTACCGTTCTTTCTGTATAGACTTTCATCAATCAGATTGCAAATCCTTTCTATTTTCCTCTCAATCTGCTCAAGCTTTGCGGTAATTGATGCTATGTCTATGCAGTTTGAATTTAACTTCTGAAAACTCTTTGATTAAAACATCAACCTTAACTTTTAAGGAAGCGAAGAAGTAGATTACAGTTATTAGATAGATTATCAAATTCAAGATTAGCTGCAGAGTAGTTGAATCCAAGTTCATGCTTTTTTGTTTCTAATTTGTGTGGAATTTGAGTTTAGCTGCTAATTACCAAAAAATTGGAGGGTTTTAATTCGTTAACACTTGGTTTGGAGCTGCTTACGTGGACATTACAATGCAAACGTCTTTCACAACGTCAACTGCTGACTTGTTTGCCACAATGTAAGATGCGTAGCCTGCAGCCTCAATTGTCATGTCGTAGTTTTGATCCTCAACTGTTTGTGCCAAGATTAATGATCCATCTTCATTGCTGTACTCCCTGAATGTCAAGAATGAAGAGCCAGCCTTCCTTATTTCACACTTAGCATCCTCAATCGGTGTGTTTAGGTATGAATAGCTAACTGCTGCTGAACCTGAAGATGGGGCTGTTTTTGTGAAGTAAACCTTCCCATTTCTCAAATCAACTTCTATAGCATCTTGTTCTGTAGTGTCAATGTAAATCTTGACAGACTGCAAATCGATTGGTCAATATTTCACTCTGTATTCTGTGTTAGCCTCTGGATCTGTTGCTAACTCTTCTCCTGTAACTTCTCTTCCCAAAGCCGTGTAGTCAATTTTTAGAATTCCAGTTTTTGCTGCTAAAACTCTAACAACTCCTCTATCAACTTCAACAATGAAATCAATTGTTGGATCTCCTGAGCCAGGTGTGTAAGTTAGTGAAGCTAACTTAACTGGGTTGTTTGCTAAGGTGTGTGGACCATTTCCATTTGGAATTGCCTCATCGCTAACATCCGTTGTTCCTGAGCAAATCTGCTTAAATCCAATCTTTGGTAGCTGTGGGGCTGGTAATCCCTTAGTTACCAAGCTTTAGTATCTGGAAACCCACATGTTAAAGCCACTAATCTGCTTTGGTACAGCTAAGAAGTTGTAGTTCTTCTTCATTGGCTGTAAAAACTCCTTCCACAACTGTACAGCATTATCAAATGAACTTCTTACTTCTTGCTGCTTAGGTGTTCTTGGGTTAGCTGGAATTACGTACTTCCTTCTGTACTGTCTACCTTTCCACTTTGCGAATACGCCTGAATTTCCTACCTTTCCTGAATACTCATCACCAAATACATTAGTTACTTTAACCATTTTCTACCACCAAATATATATTTGTATGCTTTTAAATTTATGGGTTTTTATTGCTAAAATCTACATTTAATTTGACGTAGTTTTTAAAAATTGAGATTAAGAAGCGAATCATTTTTCAATCTAATCCTCAATAAAAAGTGTTTCGAACTTCTCTTCTTACCCATTTAATATTAATTTGCCACCAAAGTTCGATGTAAAATAAAGCTTATCTTAGCTTATCCATAAATTTCTGCAAGAACAATTCCAGATCCTCAATATCCTTTTGCAGTATCTGATAAACAACTTCATCATCAACATCCCAATAGATGTGGACAAGCCTGTTCCTAAACCTCGCCATCATCTCAAGCCTTTCAGTAAATTCTTCATCAAAGAAATTTGTCTCATACAACTCTAAAAGTGTCTGCATAGTCTTCAGGCACCCTTAGTCCTGTTTTTGGAGGTGGATTTGCTATTGCTATGTTGAATTGTTTAAAGCTATCACCTTCCTTAAACTTCGGGCTTAGTAAAGTATCTCCAACAGCAAGCTCAACATCTCTAATACCATGAATTATCGCATTCATCCTTGCAATTGCGAAAGTTGTTGCATTAACCTCTTGACCATAAAGAAAGAGCTTCTTAGCACCCTCCTCACCCTATCTTTCTTTAACATGGTAATAGGATGCTATTAACATACCTCCAGAACCAACTGCTGGATCGTAAACCTCATCTTTTGGCTGGGGATTTAGTAGTTCAACCAATAACCTTACAACCTCCCTTGGTGTATAAACTTCTCCCTCCTTAGCCTTTTGAGGGGCGAAATATCTCAAAATCCACTCATAAGAATCTCCTAAAACGTCTGGAGATGCATTTCCCAATTGTAAGCCGCTAAACAACTCAAATAATTGTTTCAATATCTCAAAATTCTCCTTATGCCTTGTAAACTCCAGAAAATCGAGCCTATCAACAACGCCCAGCAACTCAGGATTTTTCTCTGCAATCAACTTCAAAGCTTCTGAAAGTTTTATAGGCAATTCGTTTATGTTCTCTCTGAGCTTATCCCAAGTGTACTTTTCTGGGTAATTAAATCTGTTAAAGGATTGATCTTTAGCCAGCTCTTTAGCCCCCTCTTCCCCCAACCCCTCTTGCATCAGTTTAACGACAGCATTCTTATATTCGATTTTCCACTCATCGCTCAATCTTTTCAAGAACAAAAGGATTAGAATGTACTTGTAATCAACACGCGTTCTTATCAAATCTGCTGCTCTTTTCAATGCTCTGTCAATCTCATCCCTCGAAATCTCAATTTCAGCATAATCTGTTAGCTTTTCCTGCATACTTCCACCAGAATAATCTTTTACATTATTCAATGACAAACATTTAAATATTTTCTATTTGATTAGTCAATGGTGATTCTATGGTTTACTGGCTCTGCATAACCAACGAAGATAACTGGAAAGTAACCAAGCAGAAGAACATCTGGGGCGTACCAGAAAGGCACAAGAACACCATAGTGAGGGTAAAACCCGGAGATAAGCTTTTGATTTACCTCAAGCAGGAAAACGTGGATGGAGAGATTAGACCATCGAGAATTGTAGCAGTTTATGAAGCAGCATCGGAAGTGTTCAGGGATTCATCGAGAATTTTCAAAACTCCAAAAAGGATGAGTAATGAAACGTTCCCACTCCGCATAAAGCTCAAACCCATCAAAATATTCTCCAAACCTGTTGAGTTTAAACCTTTGATTCCGAAGCTGAAGTTCATCACGAACAAGCGAAAATGGTCAGGGCATTTGATGGGGAAGGCGATGAGGGAGATTCCTGAGGAGGATTACAGGGTGATTGTGAAATCTATGGAGGGTTGATTTTTGTCCTCTCCAATTTATAGGAAGATCGCTTATGAACTCGTTAAGGAAGCAGCATACGAACTTGGGAGACGCGGCAATACTTTCACATACTTGGATGTTTTAAGCTACATCCGAAGTAAGTATCCCGATGCTCCACATAAGGATGATACTATTGAACTGCACTTATGGGCTCTTTCGATAAACAACAAAAGTGCCGCAAATTCTCATCCAACTCTGTACAGACGAGCCTTTCTAATCGATCTTAAAGGTGGCAAGTTTAAGCTCGCCGAGCATGGCGAAAAACTCAAAGAAGAAAAAACAGAAAAGCCAGATGATTTCAATCCTGAGAAAATAGCAAAAAAGGTTATGGAAAAATACTTGAATGTGAAGCTCGAAAATAGAAAGGTGAACATTTTTGGTAAATACAAAGAATTCGATCTCGTTAATCTGGAGAAAGCTATTGTAGGAGATGTGAAATACTACACCTTCAAGGGGGCAGTTCCGGCAGCACAGTTCAGTGCGATATCGGAATACATCTGGCTGATGGAGAAGCTTGAACAATCGAGCGGTAGGAAGTGGAGGAAATTCATCGTTGGATTAGGCAACAGGAACACTTTCGAGAGGTATGCAAAGCAATATGGTCCTTGGCTTGGTGATATCGAAATATATTTTATCGACGATAATGGAAAATTAGAAATATTAAGAAGTCCAGCTCTCGGAGTGTAAATCAATCTGAGGTGTTTTAAATGTCTGAAATAATTGGGGTAACATACCCAATCCCAAAACAGTTTATGAATAGATTTTTCAAAGGCAAAAATGTGTTTGTAAAGCCAGCAACAGTCTGGAAATATTTAAAGCCGGGTATGAAATTCGTTTTCTATCAATCGAGAGAAGATACAGGCTTTGTTGGAGAGGCGAAGATTAAAAGGGTTATCTTGTCTGAAAATCCAATGCAGTTCTTCGATACTTTTGGTGATAGAATCTTCTTAACTAAAGAAGAGCTTAAAGAATACATAAAATCCCAAGAAAGATGGAAAGGAATTAGAAGTAGGGGTAAAGAAAAGAAGAAGCTCTGGATGGCTATTGAGCTTGAAGATATTAGAAAATACGATAAACCAATTAAACCTAAGCGGTTTATCGCGGTTTCAGGACAGTATTTGAGAGAATGAGGGATGAAATTAAAAACATCTCTCTCCTACTCATTCCAACAATTGTAGCAGTTTTAATTTACTTCCAAAATGAAAATTTTAAGGAATCTCTAAGTGTTTTAAGCTGTAAGTACAATAGACGCCGAGTCCGCTTTTAACTAAACACCTCTTTTAACGCATCTTTGACAGCCTTGCCTTCATAAAGCACACTGTAGAGATTCATAAACAGTGGAAAATCATCCAAAGATACAGAGTCGTGCTCTTCCAACTGCTTCAGCAATCTGTACGCCCTCTTTGCATTACCGAATCCCTCAACAACACCAACTCCCCTTAGTTTTAATTCATTTAATGCCTCATCCACGCTTAACCCTCTACCAAGCAACTCTCCAAGCATTCCGTTCCTCCCACCTCTAAATGTGGCAATTAGATCACCAAATCCTGAAAATCCGAAAACAGTTTCCTTCCTACCTCCAGCAGCCTCAACAAACCTTGCAATCTCGTTTATAGCCATCGTCGCCATAACACCTTTGGCATTGCTCATTTCCACATCTACCAACTGCTCGTAACCCCTAATCCATGCAATCGCGATTGAATAAACGTTTTTCAATGCAGCAGTTATTTCAGCTCCAATAATATCGTTGGACACCTCAATGTGATAGTAGTCGGTTTCAAAATACTTGGATGCTTCTTTAGCAGATTTGCCGATACTGCTAAACACAACCTTTGTGGGCATTTTGTTTGCCACCTCCCTTGCAATAGAGGGTCCTGTAATGGCTACGATTCTTTCTTTCAAGTCAGGATTTATTGACCAAAGGGTTTCAGGAATCGTCATGATCTCATTATCGTACTCCAAAAGCCCCTTAGAAATCGTCACCAAAATTGAATCCCCAACTTTGTCTTTGATTTTGTTAAAAACAGGAAAAACCCCTTCAGTACTCACTGCAAGCAGTATTAGGTCTGAATCTAAAACCTCATCCAACTGTTCTGGATAATAAATTTTAATGTCTGGCAGAGGTACACCAATTCTTGGATGTTTCTCCCCTCTTTCAATTATTTTTAATATTTCAGCATCGTATTCCGTCCCCCAAAGCTTAATCTCCACTCCATTATCGTGGAGCGGTATAGCCAAAGCAGAACCCATCGCCCCTGCACCAAGTATCGAAACTTCCATAATTTTTGTAGAACTATCTCTTTAAAAATTTAATTTAGATGCACGTTTAAAGTTCTATCAGCCAACTTTGAAGTTTAAATTAGCAGCTATTTAAGATTTTAAGATTGGCAAATTACAGTTTAAAAATTTTTGCAAGTTATAAAACAATAGCGAACTCAGAAAAATCCCTCACATTCTTCTCAACTCGTAATACTCTATTAGCATTTTCTCTAAATCCTCTCTTTTAATCACAAATTCTCTATAGTGTTTTAAAGGCTTAAAAAATATTAAAGGCAATTTTTCATTCTCAACCCCCTCTCTGATGTTGAATTTCATTGTCAAATCGAATATTCTCTCCCCAATTCTTTTTAACTCCTCAACTTTTATTTCTTTACCAGTAACTATTTTGTAAAGCCTTGCTATGTCATCCCAGTACATTCCTATGACGGGCAAACACAAAAATCTACAGAAGACTAAGGAATCGATGACACAATAAAAATCCTCCAAATCCTTAACCATTGCCGCCTGTCCATTAGGGGATGTTCTATCCAACAACCCAACCAAATTTGGTCTGTGAGCCACAGCCCTCATGTGGCAGGCACCTCTAGGTGAAGTTAAATAGCTCAAAGCGGTTCCATACAACCCTCTGGGATCGTAGCCAGGAGGTTCTAATCCTTTAACATGCACGGCATCTGAAACGTTGAAGATTTTGGCGGCTCTTTTAACACCCTCAGCCAAAACATTACCTATTCCATCTCTAAATGCAATTTTTTGTATTAAATTTATAATCGAATCTGAATTTCCAAATTCTATGTCAAATTCATCAAACCTCATCTTTCCCTTTTCACTACAAGCCATGAGAAATGCAATGACGTTTCCCGCAGAAATCGTATCCATTCCGTACCTATCGCACAAATCGTTTGCCTTTACTATCGTTTTTAAGTCATCGTTGTAGCACAGAGAACCGAAAGAGAAAAGAGTTTCGTATTCTGGTCCTTCAACTTCTACATCATCAATTCTCGTGATCTTTCCACACGCAACAATACAGCCATAACATGATGAGTTTCTCTTAACGTACCTTTGCATTTCCTCCACAATACCTTCAAATTTATCAAAGCTTCCTTCCTGCCAATATTTCGTTGGTAAAACGCCTGCCTCATTTACCAAAGGCAAAATATTAGGTGTTCCGTATTTCTTCATTGCCTGCAATTTTTCTTTAATCATCCCGTTAAGCCATTCTCTGAATTCCTCAAGTTTTTCTAGGTACGCAACCTCTATTTGCCTACCCCCTCTAAAAACTACAGCTTTAAGCATCTTAGCCCCCATCACCGCTCCAGCCCCACACCTGCCAAACTGCCTACCCTTTCGGTGGGTTATGCAAGCAAATCTGACAAGATTTTCACCGGCCTGCCCTATGCTCAAAACTTCTCCTCCCACCTCTTTTTTCAGAATTTCTTCGGTTTCATAGCAGTCTTTACCCCACAAAAATGTTGCATCCTTGATTTCAACATTTGAATCTTCAACAACCAGATAAGCGGGTTTCTCAGCTTTTCCAAAGATGTATATGATATCTATTCCTGTCTTCTTCATCTCGTAGCCAATAAATCCACCGCATTGCGATTCTCCATATCCATTTGTCAATGGTGATTTAAAGACGCAAGTCATTCTCGATGAGCCAGACAACTTTATACCATTCAAAGGTCCAATACCAAATATTACCGCATTTTCAGGATGGAATGCATCGATTCTTGGAGGAACGTTAAACAAGAGCTTTGTAGCAACACCCTTCCCACCGATGTACGCTTCGAATTCTTTTACGTCTTCAATTTTAACCTTATTTTTTGAAAGGTTCACGTATGCAATTTTCATCATTTACATGCTGATACTATGATATATCTCTTTTTGGGATTTGGTGACTCATTAAGCGACTCATTAAACATAGGTGTCAAACCAGATAAACTTTTAAGTCCGCCCAAGAACAACACTCGATGCTCAGATACGTTCTGCAAACAATAGTTGGCTTGATAATACTCTTAGTTTTGGTGTTAAAGATTACCGCAAATCTTGAAAACCTAAAATTCATAAGATTTGATTTGACACTTTTCTTTCTTTCAATTTTAGCCTACACAATGCTCAATCTAACCCTCTCCTTCAGAATAGCATTTTTGATTGACAAAATGGGTGTGAAAATTGAATACGCTAAAGCTTTGATTTCCCATTTGGGTGGAATGGTGATAGGCGATGTTACACCGGGGAGGAGCGGTTACCTATTGACTTCAAAGATTTTGGATAAATTTACCAATTGCGGAACAGATAGAGGTTTGGCTGCCATCATAGCTCCTCAGGGAGTAGAATTTGTTTTAAAGGCTTTAGGGGCGCTGATAGCCATACTCTACTTCTTCACCAAAGTTAGCCTGAACAACGAATTTTACTATGCGTTTCTGGTAGCAATACTTTTGGTGTTCGTAGGAGGGGCAGTATTTTTAATTCTATCTTGGACAAGAGAGGAGAAAAGCAAGGGACTGATCGAAAAAATACCCTACGCAAGGAATTTTAGCGGTGTTTTTGTTGGCTTTAAAGATAGCAGTATTAAAATCAGAAGCTATTTGCTACACATTTTGATTTTGTACATGATTGGGTGGTTAGTTTCAGGATTGCAGTGGTATCTGATTGGTAAATCCTTAGGCATGGGGTTAGATTATGTGGACTTCTTTCTTTTACATCCTCTAATAACAACCTTGATGTTTGTCCCAATAACCCCGGCAGGTTTGGGCATAATGGAGTCTGGCTCGGTTTTGGTATTGTACCTGTTGGGTGTAAATCCTTCAATAGCCTTAGTTTTCTCGATATTAGCTAGGCTGAGTAATTTAATTGGTGATCTGCCCGGATTGTACGCTGTTTTTTCAAGGAAATTGGTGTAAGATGTAGTCAGTTGGTTTCAGAATAGATTTGAATCATGAAGTAATCAAAACTCAAAAGTTATAATAAGCAACCAAATGCAATTGTTGAGATGGATGGTGCAAGCGTTTTAATTGTTGGCGGGGGACCTGCAGGCTGTCTTACAGCTATTGAACTGCAAAATTATGATACAACGCTGATTGAGGAACATCAATCTGTGGGATTTCCCGTTCAATGTGCGGGATTGATAAGCAAAGACTGTTTTGGCGAATACTTAAAATACTGTAAAAACGTAAAGAAGAGTTTGATTAATAGGATTAGAGGAGCCTTCTTTTTCTCGCCCAACGGTAGATTTGTGGAGTTAGAAGGAAGATCTAAAGGAGTTGTGATTGAAAGAAAGATCTTTGATAGGGAATTAATGATTGAAGCATCCAAATTTGCTGAATTGAAAATTAAAACGAAGTTCGATGATGGGTTTAATAAGAGTAGGTATGATTTCATAATCGGTGCGGATGGTGTTTATTCATCGGTAGCCAAGCACTTTGGTTTTAATCTACCAGAAATTTACTCAGCAATTCAAATTGAATGTAAGTTTGAATGTCTCGATAACAACATGGTTGAACTTTATTTTGGAAATACTTACTCTGATGGTTTTTTCGCTTACGCAATTCCGATAGATGATTTTGCAAGGATTGGTGTGGTTTCTAAATCCCAAACACGACTTTATCTCAAAAATTTACTCAACAAACACTCTTCCGTGTCCAAGAGGGTAGTTAATAAAAAAATTACCGAGTTAAACGTCGGTGCAATACCAATTGGCTTGATAAACTTTGTTAAGAATAACGTTGCATTAGTAGGAGATGCAGCGGGCATGACCAAGCCTTACACCGGAGGAGGATTGTTTTATCTGCTAAAGGCAGTTAAGGTTCTTGGAAAAACCTTTCCAAACCTCAACGCTTACCAAAAGAACTACTTAAAAGAGATGAAAAAAGAGTACGAGTTCGGAATGAAGATTCTGAAACTGTATTCTATCTTAAATGATGAGGATCTAAATGAATTGATGAAGATTGGCTCAGAGTTCGATTTGAAAAAGCAAACGAAAAAATTACACATGGATGAACCGAGCACGATTTTAAAAATAATCCCAATGTTGCCCAAAATTCTCAAAAATTTTCAGTTGGCCGCAAAGATTGCAAGGGTTATGTTGCTTTAAGGCAAAAACTACCAAAAAGCATCTAACGTTTGTTGTTCTGCAAGTCCTTTAAGCTGACTCTCGTTGTACCCGAACCTTTCAAGAATCCTCAAAACCGAAGGCAAAACTTGATTGTTGATGTAATAGTCTTTATCCAGCTTCATCTTCTCTATCCCATGTTTCGTTTTAATTTCCAACGTTTCACCGTCAAAGCCCTCTATCAAATCAATTGGATAGGCTCTATCGCCTATATTTCCCACTCCTTTGACGACAACATAACCAACCTTGGACCCAATTGTATATGCTATTCCCATCTCCTTCGCTTTCATCGCCGCTTTTACATGGGCTTGCAAGCTTTCATATTTCGACGGCTTCTTTGTTAATCCCTTGTAAATTACGTAATCTCTCAAACCAATCTTGCCCAACCTAATTTCATCAACAATCTTTTTAACGTATTCAACGGCTTTTTCAGGATTTCTTTCCCGCAAAATTATGCTAATGACGTTCCTCTGCACGTTTTTAGCCAATTCACACCAATCTCCTCTCCTAACTTCTAAGCCCTTTACAATTATCCTCCCATCCTGAGTATAGCCAGCGTATCTCTTCTTCTCAACGAAGAAGATAGTTTTGTAAAATTCGTCAATCTCAATCTGTATTGGCAGTTCTTGAGATAACCTTGCAATCAACTTTTTAACCTCCTCTTTGAGTTCTTTGACCCCTCTAACATCCTTTTTGACAAAAATTGAATCTGTGTCGCCATACAAAACCTGAAATCCCATGTTTTTTGCTATCTCGACAGACTTTTTTATGAAATGCCTTCCCCATGCTGTAGTTGCTTCGGCACACTCCTTGCAGTACCACCTTGCTAAATTCCAGCCGGTATAACCATAAAAGGAATTTGTCAAAACCTTCAAAGTTGCCTGCTTTATGTCCAAAAGCTTGTATTCTTGTGAATTGTAATCTAACTCCTTCATAACGCTTTTTATTTCCCTTCTTCTCCCAATTAGCATCTTTAAAATTTTCTTGAAAAATCCATCAGGCCTCTTTTTGAATCTGTGCCCCACTTCTGGTGCAACGTAACAGTCATCACCGTAGAATGTTAACGTGTCGGGGCTTATGTTAAAGGAAATCATTATTGACGGATACATTGATGCAAAATCCAAGCACACAACGTTTTCGTGCAAACCGCGAGCAGGCTCCAGAACAAAAGCCCCTTCATAACTCTCTCCCTTCTCTCTGGGATTTGGCGCCAGTTCATTCAGCTTGAAAGCTTCACTCAACAACAACCAGTCAACTTGCTTACCCCTCCCCATCCTCGTGATGTCGTCTAAGGGCAACCTAATCATCCTTGAGAGCTCGTAATGCATGGGTAAGAGCTCTTCAGCAATGTAGTACGTGTTCAAGACGTCTTGTTTCGCATAATTGATTACCCTATCTTTTTCCCCTCTCATCCAGCACTTGTAGATGTCCTTTGCTTCAATGTCTGCCAGTTCCACTTTTGTCCCCAAATACTCTGCAACGTTCTCAAGCTTTTTTATCTTGACGTCAATCGTTTTCAAAGCGATGTCGTACAAATCCACATTCAGCCTGCCAGTAATCTTTGGCCTTCCCCCCCTTATTGCCAATTCACTCCCATCTCTCCCTATGTCAAGCTTCACAGCCCGTTTTTCTGCTCTCTTCTTTATATAAGGCCAATCGAAATTGTCTTGGTTGTATCCGACGATGATGTCGGGGTCAAATTTTTTTATTACTTCAACAAACCTCAACAGAATATCCCTTTCGTTACCCTCAATTATCTCCTCAAAATCACTGCATTTTACCGAGATTATTATTATCGGGTCTTTTTCGTAATCGGGCATGCCAGAAGCTGTTAGCATCTCACAGTCAAAAGCCAACATTCTTAGGGGTGGAAATTCTTTCCTTGCGTCCCTACTTACATCTTCGACATCATAACACCTTAATTTCTCAATTCTTTCCTTTCCTTCAATAGCAACTCCATCCATACATGCCAGATCTTTGTCAATCAAGTAACGGTAGGCAAATGGAATGTCTGCCTCTCTAACCTCACTGAACCGTGAGAAGTATTCCCTAAGCTTTGGCACATGCTGTGGATGTTTTGCATAGACTTTATAAACTTCAATTTCCTTTCCTAAGCTTCTCATTTTAACCTCTTCAACATTCTGGAGAGTAATTGTTTCACTTTTCCTCTCAACCTTTGCATTTCTTACGTCATCAATCGTAAGACCATCTTTTAAAACGTAAAAGTATGGTTGAAAGTTTTTGTCATAGGCAACAAAAACGCCATCTTCATCCTTGCACCAGAGTCTAACAACAGCTCTTCCGTTGATTGTTACATAGTCGGCATCGAGCAACCAAGCTTTGATCATCAAAGTTAATCTGTATTGTAGGATATATGAGTTGCTCTCTATAACTCAACCAAGTATGTGAATGAGTATTCCGGCAGCAACTGCAGAGCCTATCACACCAGCCACATTTGGACCCATTGCATGCATCAATATGTGGTTTTGCGGGTCCTCATCTATCGCCATCCTTTGAACAACCCTAGCAGACATTGGTACAGCAGACACACCAGCAGCACCAATCATTGGATTTATGTCTTCCCTTGAAACGTAGTTCATCAATTTACCCAGCAAAACACCTCCAGCGGTGGCGCTTGCAAAAGCTATTACGCCCAAGGATAACACAAGCAAGGTCTCAACTCTCAGAAAATTTGAGGCTTTCATCGTACTTCCAATCGTTAAACCCAAGATTATCGTCACAATGTTCATCAATTCATCACTTGCCCCTTTAGCCAATCTGTCTGTAACACCGCTCTCCTTAAACAAATTGCCGACCATGAGCATCCCAATTAGTGGTAAGGCTTTTGGAGCCAGCAATCCGCAAATGATTATCGTAACAATCGGAAAAACTATTCTCTCTTTCTTTGAAACCTGTCTCAACTGCTCCATCCTAACTTTCCTCTCTTCTTTACTCGTCAAAGCCTTGATGATTGGAGGTTGAATAATCGGCACCAAAGACATGTAGCTGTATGCTGCCACAGCTGTTGCTGCCAATAAATGGGGAGCTAGTAGGGTTGTGGTGTAAATTGTAGTTGGGCCATCGGCTCCACCAATAATACCAATAGATGCTGCCTCCTGTGGTGTAAAGCCCAAAAACAATGCAACTATAAAAGCCATAAAAATACCGATTTGAGCAGCAGCACCAAGCAAAAACGTTTTTGGATTTGCCAGTAAAGGACTAAAATCCGTTAAAGCACCTAAACCAAGAAAGATGAGCAAGGGCACGATCTCTGTATGTATCAAGTACTTTAAAAAGATTTGAAAAATCCCGCCCTCCTCAGTCAGACCCGTTAGCGGAATGTTTGCTAGAATAGCACCCAGTCCAATTGGAACGAGCAATAATGGTTCCATCTGTCTGGATATGCCGAGGTAAATCAAAACACAGCCGATTGAGATCATTATCAGGTTACCTATAGTTAGATAGGGAATGGAAGTGAAGGCGAGGACGTCAATCATTCAACCACCATCAAAACCTCGCCAGTCTCAACCTTCATTCCCTCTTTAACTTTAATCTCCTTAACAACACCATCTCTCGGACTTACAATTTCATTCTCCATCTTCATCGCTTCAAGTATGAGCAAAGCCTGACCAGCTTTAACCTCCTCGCCCACATCAACGAGAATTTTCACTATTGTGCCGGGAAGCATGGCTGTTACGGCGTTTACAACCTTTGACTCTTTAACCTTTGTTTTAACTTTTGTTTCTTTAGGGAGTGTACGAGAACTGAGGTTTACCTTTTTAATCCCTTCACGCTCAATTGTCACTTCAGCAGTTTTATCCCCTATCTTTACCTTGTATACCCCTTCCCTTATCCTTTCAACGTCCACCTTGTACTCAATACCGTCAACCTTAACGGTAAACTTCCTCATCTAAGAACCTCCATTTTTGCAGAATTCTTCCATCCCCTACTTCCCAAAACTGGAAATACTCCCGTTTGTTCTGTATGATACGCATACGTTGCGGTGATAATGGCAAACAGCTCCCCACTACTGATTTCATTGCCAACATGTGTCTCTGCAGTCTCTTGTTTTTTTAACCTAACTTTGCCCATACTCCACATAAAAAAGGCGATAATAGATAGAACAACAAATACGCCACCCATACCAACAATTGTAACGTATAAACCATATTCAAGGGTTTCGAGCATTGGTTGTTGAAAGGCAGGAAGTTTATAAATTTTTTGATTAAGCTCGTATGTTATTATGTAGAATAGTATCACATGTTGAGTTTTCCACGCATATATCGGCAAATCAATGGTAAACACCCAAAAAGTTTAATTTATCACAATCCAACAGAAATTATGGAAAAACCAATCCTACAAGTAGCTTTAGATTTGCTTGAGTTAAAAAGAGCTGTAGAGATTGCTAAAGAGGCTATTGATGGTGGTGCTGATTGGCTGGAGGTTGGAACACCTTTAATCAAAAGCGAGGGAATGGAGGCTGTAAGAACAATAAAAAGAGCCTATAAAGACCACAAAGTTCTGGCGGACATGAAAACAATTGATACAGGAGCTGTTGAGGTAGAAATGGCAGCAAAGAGTGGTGCGGACATTGTTATAATTTTAGCTTTGAGTGACAATTCAACGATTGCCGAGTCAATAAGGGCAGCGAGAAAGTACGGTAGCAATATTATGGTTGATTTAATTAACGTTGAAAACCCTGTTGAAAGGGCAAAAGAGCTTGAGGAGTTGGGAGTTGATTACATAAACGTTCATGTTGGTATTGATCAGCAAATGATGGGTATGGACCCCTTAGAAGTTTTAAAGGAGGTTGTTAATGAAGTAGACATTCCCGTTGCTGGAGCTGGTGGATTAAATGCAGAAAAAGCTGCACAATGCGTCGCTTTGGGGGCAGATATAGTCATAGTGGGCAGTAACATTGTAAAATCTCGAAACGTTACCGAATCGGCAAGAAAAGTGAGAAAAGCGATTGATGAGGCTTTTGGTGGTAGAAAGATCGATGTTAAAAGGAAAAGCTTGGAAGAGGAAATTAGGGAGATTTTACTTAAAGTCTCAACCCCAAACATAAGTGATGCTATGCACAGGGCAAAGGCAATGGATGGCATCTACCCAATTGTTAGAGGTAAGAAAATCGTTGGCAAGGCTGTAACGGTAAGTACGATGGATGGAGATTGGGCTAAGACTGTTGAGGCTATAGACGTTGCTGGAAAAGGTGATGTTATTGTAATAAAGTGCTCGGGCGATACTACTGCAGTGTGGGGTGAGTTGGCGACGAGGAGCTGTATAAACAAAGGGATAGAGGGTGTGATAATCGATGGAGCTGTCAGGGATGTAGATGACATCAGAGAATTGGAATACCCAATTTTTGCCAAAAAAGAAGTGCCAAATGCAGGAGAGCCAAAGGGATTTGGGGAGATCAACGTTAAAGTAAACTGTGGTGGGATTGAGGTTAATCCTGGCGACTGGATTGTTGCTGATGATAATGGAGTGATGGTATTACCAAAGCAAAGAGCCTATGAAATTGCAAGGAGGGCTTTAGAGGTAAAAAAACACGAGGAGAGAATAAGGGGAGAAATAGAAGATAAGGGGAGGACACTAGCTGAAATTGTTGAACTTTACAAGTGGGAAAAAGTCCAATAGGCGCTTTAACACCTCAAAGCCAAAAACTCAACCAATTTAGCTTTTAATTCCTCATTTAGTACGTCTCTACCAACGTGAAGTCTAAACCCCTTTGATATTGTTACGCCTACGTTCTTGCCCATACCCTTCCAGTTTTTACTGATGTAATCTACAATGGCGTCCTCAACCCTCCAATACTTCCTTTTAACGTAAACACAATACCTGCCATCCTCGATGAAGGGTTTATAATCCCTGTTTTTCTCCAAAAACGTTTTTACGTGGTTCTCCTCTTCAAATGGGGGTCCGATTCTTTTATCTATCCTTGCCAACTCCTTAACTTGGCATTCAACAATCAAATAGCATCTTTTACCAGCATAGTAATCAGATTTCAAAGGCATGAAGTTTTGTCTTTTTAAAAACTCCTCTATCTTATTACATGCCCTTTCAAGCTGCGGATACAAATTGTCTTCAACAATCTTAGGTTTTTCAAACTCAACAACACACAAAGCTGTATTTCTACTTTCTATTTCGGAGATTATTGCTCTATCATCAGGCAAGACAACCTTCGGTTCAACAAAAAATTCAATCGATGGCCTTTCAATGAAGTTTCTGCATCTTTCAACAAATCTGGCTAGATTGTCCAGACTCAAGTTTGCTGCCACATTTCTTTTAGCATCAACAGGATCGACGACAAAAAACTGCCGTCCTTTTTTAATTTCGCCTTTTAGTACATCTATCACTGTTTTCCTACTCCACTTTGTCGCATTCCTAATCAATTCGTAAAATGATCCGTAAAACACAATTAAAAGCTCGCACAAGTAGCCCGAGAATCCTCTAACTTTATATTCAGCCCCATACAAATTTCCTGCCTTTAAAAATTGCTTTAAAAGCCTTACTTCATTCTCTTTACCCCTTATCCTATCTTTAAGCCATTCATGGTGGAACGGAGTTCTATCAACTGCCGATTTAATTTTCTCCAAGCTTTTCAATCTGTAGCAAGGTACGACATCAACCTCCACATCCAATACCTTTCCATGTACGTACGGATGGGCTGCGTATCTCAACTCGTACTCGTCAACAACAGCCTTACCTATCTCAATGGCAACTTTTTCCAATTCATCCATGTCCACTTCTTCGGGAAAAAGCAGAAACACGTCTATCTCTAGATTGTTTTTTAACCAAGTATCTCTCGCATAACTACCTAAAAATTTGTATTCGAGATTGTACTTTTGTTTTAATCCTTGATTAAACACTTCATCCAACCTCTTCCTTAACTCCATTTCTGCTTTCTTTGCTTTTTCTTTCTCCTCATCACTTGGAACTACAAGCTCCAAAGCTTTTTTCAGAATTTTATCAATTTCTTTACTATTAGTCATAGTTGCACCTTACTCCAAATTATAAATTTGAATATCCTTATAAATTGGTCCCTTTGGTGTTAAAATGCTCTGTTTAAGCTTGAACTTCTCAACATCCATCCATCCAAAGTCGTTTCCAAAGCTTTCGAAGACTTGCATCAACTTATCTCTATCAATTGGTTTCTTAACCCTTGCCACCGTTGCATGAGCCACAAATTCTTTGTCCTCTCTAAATCCAAGTTTTTTGAGGGAATTCTCAACTTTCAACGCCAGATTAGTTAATTCTTCCTTGCCTTCATCAACACCAACCCAAATTACTCTAATCTTTCCCTTAGGGGGGAAAAAGCCAATGCTGTAAAAATGGGCTTTGAATCGTGGAGCCTCAATTTTTTCAAGTTGAGCCTTAACTCTCTCAACTTTAACATTATCGACTTCTCCCAGAAACTTTAATGTAATATGAATGTTCTCCCTTTCAACCGCTTTAATTCCTTTAATACTGCTTAAAGCTTTCGAAAGTTCGTAAATTTTATCCCTAACATCATTCTCAACGTCAACGGCAACGAATAACCTCATCAAGGGTAAAGAATATTAACAAGATAGAAATAGATTTTGTTGAATGCCAAGAAAAAGAGAGACAAGGGGAGAGATAAGATACCTTATACTAAAACCCTTAGGGTATCCGCTAAAGGCAAGTTATCACGAATACCCGATTGTTGATAATCTGAAGGTTTTTGAGAGATATGCAAAAGACCAGTGGAAGGGAGAGGTTGTTTCGAAGGGTAAACTGCTATTTGATATTAGAATGTTTCCCGATTTTGCGTTTGAGGTAGTTGATGCTGAGCCAAGCTTTGGTGTGATAACTGAATCGACAAAAATTCTGGTTGAATCTCTATCTAAAATGATTGAGACCGAAATTGTTACAGACGTAAAGCTTAATGATGTTGTCGGGCAGGAGGAGGCTAAAAGAAAGGTGAGGGTAATTTTAGAGTTCCTTAAAAATCCAGAAAAGTTTGGGAAGTGGGCGCCAAAGAACGTTCTGTTTTTCGGGCCCCCAGGCACTGGAAAAACCATGACTGCCAAAGCTTTGGCTAACGAAGCTAAAGTACCGTTCTTGTCAGTTAAATCAACAAAGCTGATTGGTGAGCATGTTGGTGATGGGGCAAGGAAGATCCATGAGTTGTATGAGAGAGCGAGACAAGTTTCTCCATGCATAGTGTTTTTGGATGAATTTGACTCGATAGCCTTAGATAGAAGCTACCAGGATTTGAGGGGGGATGTTTCCGAAATTGTCAATGCACTGTTGACGGAATTGGATGGGATTCAGAAGAACGACCGCATTTGTACAATTGCAGCCACAAATAGAGCAGAGATGCTCGACGTATCAATAAGGAGCAGGTTTGAGGAAGAAATTGAATTTAGTCTGCCAAGCTATGAGGAGAGGTTGGAGATTATAAAGAGGAATTTGGCTGATTTTCCTTTGAAGGTTAAAGTTAGCTACGATTTGGTGGCAAGGATGACTGAAGGCTTTTCCGGAAGAGACTTGGTTGAAAAGATTATCAAATCATCCTTACACAAATCAATAGCCGATGGAAAGGATGTTGTAGAGACTGACGATTTATTAAACGCAATTGAGAGAATTAAAACACCATCTAAAACCCCACCTAAGCAGATGTTTGTTTGATTTTTGTGTTTTTGATCATTTTGTGCTGAATGCCTTTCTCATTACACACCATATTCGAGCTTAAAATCCAAGTTGTGTACTTTTAGAAACGAAAGTATGTTATCTGGAATTTTTATTTGTAGTATGCACAAACAGCTATTTAACCTCTCACCCTAGCAACATCGCAGGGATGTACACCCTTCTCACAAAATTCTTTAAAGTGCTTCAACCATTTGGGCGTTAAAGCTGGTGACTCCTCAACAAACCTAACAAACTTCTTGAGCTGTTTCACGGTTTCGGGGTTTAAAACATGCTCTATTATGCATGCATCCTCTTCTGCCACTGATCTGGGAACACCTAGGGTTGTTAAGAACTTTACTAAGATTTCCCTTCTCTCCCTGATGTTCTCGGCAACCTCCCTTCCCTTTTTTGTCAAGCTAACAAACAATCTTTTCTCATACACAACGTAACCCTGCTCCGATAACTTAGCCATCATCTCAGAAACGCTTGCAGGCTTAACGTTCAGTTTTGAGGAGATATCCTTAACCTTTGTATAACCTCTCTCCTTACTCAATTCGTAGATTGTTTCGAGGTAATCCTCAGCTCTCCTGCCCAACATCGACCATCACCTTCATAGCCAATCCCCTGCCTACAACGAACTTTGTACCGTTTACTGCAACAAGCAATGCACCAGAGTTTCTTAAAATCCTGATCTCCTTTCCTTTGACAATCCCCATCTCCTGAAGCTTTGTATATGCTCCTCTGCCTCCAAGGATCTCTTTTACAACACCCTTGCTACCCTCCCTCATAAGTGCCAGTGGCATCATTGGATTTAGGCTACCCTAAATCTATATAAATTTTTCGGATTGCCTAAAAATCATTAAAATTAGCCAATGCTCAATCTTGAAAAACAGCCTCCCAAATCAACTCAATAATGTCCTTAACTTCCATTTCCACACCAGAGGTTTTTACACCATCTTCGAGCATGGTCATGCAGAATGGACATGCTACAGCTAAAATCTCGGCATTTGTTCTCTTTGCCTCCTGAACCCTGATTACATTTGGTCTTTTTGCATCAAGATAATCCCTTACAATATTTCCTCCTCCCCCCCCACAACAAAAACTCCTTTCTTTTACCCTCTGCATCTCAACAAAGTCCACTAGTGGTATTGCCCTTATCAACTCCCTTGGCAACTCATAGATGTTGTTGTATCTGCCCAAATAACATGGATCGTGGAACGTGATTTTTTTCTCAATTCCGGCTTTGAATCTCAGTTCTCCATTTATGATGGCATCGTAGATTACTTCAATTGCCAGCCTTACATCCAGACCGTACTCGTTTTTGAAAATGTGATAGCAGTGGGGAGATAGAACTACTATTTTTTTTGCACCGTATTTATTGAATATATCCATATTTTCCTGTTTCAACAATTCAAAAAGTCCTTCCTCCCCAACCATCTTCACGTCGTTACCACAGCATCCCTCCTCCCTTCCTAAAATTGCGTAATTCAATCCCATTTCGTTGAAGAGCTGGGCTGTTTTAGCTGCAATCTGCTTGTTTCTTGTATCAAACGAGTGAGCACATCCAACAAACCAGAGATAATCAAAATCAGGATTTGATTTTACTGTAGGCACATCCAAACCTTTTACCCATTCATCTCTCTTAAACTTTGAAATTCCAAACGGATTTCGGTGTTTTTGAATGCTGATCAACATATCTCTAACGTCTGGTGGAACGTTGCCGCTCTCAATTAATTTCTCCCTTGCCCTAACAATTGTATCTGTTAAAGCTATACCCCTTGGACACCTATCTTGGCAGAGATGGCAGGTTGTACAGTACCAAATTTGTTCAAATTCCCAAATAGAGGCTTTCTTCCCTACAAAACTTGCTAAAATCCTCCTTAGATTTAAAGTACTTTTTGAGCAGCAACTTGACACACATGTACCGCATTGAATGCATGAGTTTAGAGATGAATCGATCATCCTGAAAGCTTAGGTTTGGGAATTATTAAATCTATCGAAAAAGTAAAGTGTAGACAATCCTGAAATAACTTTACGCTTCAAAAACGGTCACTCTCATGTTTTCAGTTGTAACTTTATCGAAAACTCCAGAACAAGTACCAAACGATTATCCATCTATGAAGATTACAATCACTTCTCTGTCTTCAATAAACAAAAACAATCAAATATTCATCTATCAACAAAACCTGATGAAAGGGTTACCTCCAGCATTAAAGAGGAGAAAAAGATATATTGCCTTTCGCATTATCGCTGAAAGGAAGTTTGATCAAAGGCAAATCGTTAGTGCAGTGATAGATAGCTTAATTAAAACGTTTGGTGAGTTTGGAAGTGCAAATACTGGTGTTTGGATTGAGCATTTCGATGGAGAAAAGGGTATAATTAGATGTTACAATGAAGCGATAGATAAGGTTAAAGTAGCACTAACATTGATAAATCGGATTGGTGATGTAAGGGTAATCCCGCTAACTTTGGGGGTTAGTGGTACGATAAAGAAATGTAAAAGGTATTTGGAGGTGTAGATATGCATTTACCGCAGATGGGATACGACAGGGCTATTACAGTGTTCAGCCCAGATGGAAGGTTATTTCAGGTTGAATATGCGAGAGAGGCTGTAAAGAGGGGAGCAACAGCCATAGGTATAAAAACGAAAGAAGGCGTTGTGTTAATTGCTGACAGGAGGGTTGCAAGCAAACTTCTTGAAGCTGATACCATCGAAAAAATTTACAAGATAGACGAACACATATGCGTTGCAACATCTGGCTTGGTTGCTGATGCAAGGATTTTGGTTGATAGAGCAAGGATTGAGGCGCAAATAAACAGACTGACTTATGATGAACCGATAAGCGTTAAAGAATTGGCAAGAAAGATCTGCGATTACAAACAGCAGTACACACAATTTGGTGGTGTAAGACCGTTTGGCGTCTCATTGCTGATTGCAGGAGTTGATGAAAAACCAAAGTTGTACGAAACAGACCCAAGTGGTGCTTTGCTTGAGTACAAGGCAACTGCAATTGGAGCAGGTAGGAATGTTGTTATGGAGTATTTGGAGGAGAAGTACAACGAAGATCTTAGCTTTGAAGATGCTGTAATCATGTCAATGATTGCTATGGGGAAGGCAATTGAAGGGGAGCTAACACCTGAAATGGTCGAAGTTGGATACGTTAAAGTTGATGAGAAGAAATACAGAGAGTTTGGTGAGGAAGAATTAAAGGATTACGTTGAAAAGGCAAATGAGGTTATAAGGGAAGAGCTGAAGAAGTAGTAAAAAAGCAAAGATACCATGGTATCCCTCGATAAGGCTGTGATTGCTAAGCTAAAAAAGGCTGGAGAAACTTTTGAGATACTTGTAGATCCATACTTAGCCAGAGATTTGAAAGAAGGCAAGGAAGTGGATTTTGAGAAGTTGTTGGCAGCTGAAGAAGTATTCAAAGATTCAAAAAAAGGGGATAGGGCATCAACGGAGGAATTAAGAAAAGTATTTGGGACTGAAGACATAAAGGAGATAGTCAGGCGAATTATTGAGGAAGGAGAGGTGCAGATAACAGCGGAGCAGAGAAGGGAGATGCTAGAGCAAAAGAGAAAGCAGATCGTGGATTTTATAAGCAAAAACGCTGTTGATCCCAGAACTGGTGCCCCTCACCCACCATCAAGAATTGATAGAGCTTTAGATGAGGCTAAAGTGCACATTGATATATTCAAGTCTGTTGAGGCTCAGATAAAGGACATACTGAAATCGTTAAAACCAATACTGCCATTGAGGTTTGAGGAGATAGAAATAGCAATAAAAGTTCCACCAGAATACGCTGGTAAGGCTGTTAGTGCTTTATACTCCTTTGGCAATGTGATTAAGGAAGAATGGCAGAAAGATGGGAGTTGGATTTGTGTGATGAAAATTCCTGCTGGGATGCAGGCAGAGTTGATGGATTTATTAGCCAAGATTACAAAAGGAGAGGCTTTAACAAAAATTTTGAGGAGGATACAATGAGGCAGATTGTTTTGCCAGGTGATTTGATAGCCACAAATCCAAAAGTTGCGGGATTTGGGACTTATGTAGAGAATGGTAAGGTTTATTCAAAGATCTTAGGTTTGTTAGACAAGACTGAGACAAGTGTTAGAGTTATACCTTTAAAGGGTAGATACATCCCGTCAATTGGGGATGTGGTTGTTGGTATTGTTAGGGAAGTTTCTGGAAATGGATGGAGTGTTGATATATATTCTCCCTACCAAGCCTTTTTGCCTTTAAGTGAGAATCCTGAGGTTAAGCCCAACAAAAAGCCGAACGACATACTTGATATTGGTGACGCAATCATTGCGAAGGTTTTGAACATAGATCCTAAAATGAAAGTAACGTTAACGATGAAAGATAAGGTTTGCAGACCAATTAGATTTGGTAGGATCGTTTTTATTAATCCTGCTCGTGTTCCGAGGGTTATTGGTAAGAAGGGGAGCATGATTAAGTTGTTGAAATCTGAGTTAGGCATACAAATTATTGTTGGGCAGAATGGTTTGATCTGGATAAGTGGGGATAGAAGGAAAGTCTCGATAGGTGAAGAGGCTATCTACGTGATTGAGGAGGAAGCTCACACTGATGGTTTAACGGATAGGGTTACTGAATTTATTAAGAGGAGGAAATCAGATGTCGGAATTGAATGAAAAATTGAATGAAAAAGAGAAAATCCAACTCATCTTTGGAGATAAGAGGTTGGATGGTAGGAAGTTTGATGAGCTTAGAAACATAAAAATTGAGGCTGGAATTTTGAAGAGGGCGGATGGCTCTTGTTATTTGGAAATGGGAAAAAACATAGTTGTTGCCGCTGTTTATGGACCAAGAGAAGTACATCCTAGACATTTGCAAGATCCAAGCAAGGCTGTGATAAGATACAGATACAACATGGCACCTTTTAGCGTTGAGGAGAGGAAGAGGCCTGGACCTGACAGAAGGAGCGTTGAGATATCAAAAGTCAGTAGGGAGGCTTTAGAAGCTGTTATAATGAAAGAACTGTTTCCCAGATCGGGGATAGACATATTTGTTGAAGTTTTGCAGGCTGATGCTGGGAGCAGAACAGCATGTCTAAACGCTGCAAGCGTCGCTTTGGTTGATGCTGGTGTGCCGATGAAGGGCATGATTACATCAATTGCTGTTGCTAAGGCTGATGGTGTAATGGTTTTAGACCCAATGAAAGAGGAAGATAATTATGGCGAGGCTGACATACCCTTCGCATTTCTAATCAGAGGTAGAAAAATTGAGTCAATAGCTTTGTTGCAAATGGATGGCAGGGTTACGAAGGATGAGCTAAAAGAGGCGTTTAGATTGGCAAAGAAAGGAGCTATGGAAATTTACAAACTTCAAAAGGAGGCGATTATGAAAAAGTACGTTTCGGAGAGTGTTGAGAATGGTTGAAGACATTTTGGTTGACATCAAAAAGGATTACGTGTTGTCCAAGCTGAAAGAGGGCGAAAGGATTGATGGTAGAAAATTCAATGAGTTTAGGAAGATTGAGATTCAAACAAACATAATTTCAAAGGCTGAAGGCTCTGCTTTGGTTAAGTTAGGCAATACACAGGTTATTGTGGGAATAAAGATGCAAGTTGGCGAACCTTTCCCAGACACTCCTGATAAAGGTATCATTATAACCAATGCTGAACTCGTCCCATTGGCATCTCCAACCTTTGAAGCTGGACCACCTGACGAATTTTCAATTGAATTGGCGAGAGTTGTTGATAGAGGTATTAGGGAAAGTGAGGCAGTTAATCTGAACAAACTGTGCATTGAGGAGGGAGAAAAAGTCTGGTTAATTTTCATAGACATCCATGCGTTGGATGATGATGGAAATCTATTGGATGCATCATCCTTAGCTGCAATCTCAGCTTTGCTAACCACAACAGTCCCTGCGGAGAGATTTGAGGTTGGAGATAACTATCCTTTGCCTGTAAGGGATTTACCAGTGTCAGTAACTTCGCTAATAGTGGATGACAAGTTCTTAGTTGACCCAAGCAGGGATGAAGTTAGCGTTGGAAATAGGTTTTTGACGATTACAACTGACCAGGATGACAACGTTGTGGCAATGCAGAAAAGTGGGAGTTATCTGTTAAAGGAAGACAGGTTTTTTGAGATTCTTGATGTAAGTATTTCGAAGGCGAGGAAGATAAGAGAGCGTCTAAAGGATATTTAGCCAATTTAATTCTTTTACCAAAATTTGTTCAGTCAAATCTACAAACCAACATACTTCAATAGCAAATCAAACGCCTCTTTCTCTCTCTCACTGCCACATTTGTCAACTATTTCTTTATAATATAAAATCATCTCCCTTAGTTTTCTTTTAGTCTCGCCACGCACAATTTTGTATCTGGTGGCGTGAACCAGAGCCTCTATCAAAACGTTAAATCCCCTGTTAACCGCTCTTATTCTACAATCAAGAACCTCACCACTGACTAATCTTAAATGAGCCTTTGAGTTATCAAGTTTAACATCAAACTCGCAGTAAGCCATTGCATTTTTTAACGCAGGCTTGCCTGGGATAAAGTACTCATCACTCAAATCTTCAAATGCGGAAATTGTGAAAACGATTGGGTCTAAGACAACATTAGCCCACAATTTGCCACTAACCTTAACATTTTCCTTAGTCTCGGAAGGATACAGCTTTGCCATAGCAAAAATTGAATTTTCATCCTCAACTATTATTCCTATTGGAGCAGTATTCAACTTTTTTCCCACTGTTACAGCTATAATTTCGTTTATCCCTTTACTAAACCCAAAATCAGCCAGCCTCAAAACCTCCACCCCTCTGCTAATGCGAAGTAGATTGAAGATATTGTCAGGTCTGCTATCGTTCCTGGATTTAACTTTTTACGAATCAATTCTTCATCAAGTCTTTTAAACACCTGAACATTTTGCTCTTTTTCAAACTCTTCCAAACAGGATTTTGCGTCATTTCTAACCAGTTCTGCCACATCAATCTTGCTTTTGGATATGATGAGCGGGTCTAAGTATTCGGAAAGTAAAGTGTGATAACACAACACAACCGCCACATTAACATCGTTAAATTCCTCAAAAAAATTCAACAACATTTCACACCCCTTCAAACTAATCCTATACGAATTGATGAGCTCCTTGGCAATTAAATTCTCCTTAGGAGCTAACTTCATCCATTCATAAACGTTTATGTTGTTCGATGCCAAGTACTCCTCCGTTTTATTCGATTCCAAACTTAAATCTTCCACATCCAATACCCTTGCAGAAGAAAGCTTAAATGCTCTGAATATCGCAATTGAATCCTGATGTGTTGTTTTCTTTAATTCATCTGTGGCTCTTTCAGCCATCTCTACAATGTTTTTGGAATTCCAAACTGTAAGCAAAGGAATGAGTAACAAAAATGCCCCAAAATGTACATTCGTTGCTTTGTGCCACTCAGATGTTGTTTTTACTGCTTCAAGTATCAATTTTCCAATGCTATCCCTTTTAAATGTGGCATTGAGAAAAATAGGAAAAGATGAAACTGATGAAACGATGAAATGTTCATATTTTAAATCTTCAAAGTCGTGCTCTCTGTCCACATTTCCGGCTTTTGGATTGCCCGACACTTCCAACAACATTGATTGAACTGCTGCTATAGCCGACTCGTATTCATTTTTGAACATGTTTATTGGTCTGTGTAATGTTTTAAAACAATGTTGAATTTATCCTTAATTCTGATGCAAAAAGATTGTCTTATCCCAAATTAACTCGAGGCTACATTTTTGAAGAAGTAAAAAATTGCGTATTTACCAAGGATCGGTTGATACTATCTTCCCAATCCGTGTAAGGGGTGAGAGTTCTTTTGGCGTTTGTGTCGTGTAAACGAGACTTTACGCTATAAAAAAGACTTTTTCCCTTTTTGGAAATTTTGTTTTTCTAACAATTGGTTTTGATTCCGTACCTATTCATTTATTCATTAAAACCTTTCATAAGCCCGCCTATTGGCTACCCAATCTTTAATTATAGCATATCTCTTCATTTGGTATGTGGAAATGTGTAAGCCTAATTTCCAAATTTTATTGCAACATAATACAAATTAAACACACCATGAACGGTGTAATTTCCTCCCGTTTTGTCACTTATTTTGACTTCTTTTGGTTTCTTAATGAAAAAGCTCAAGTGCTATTTTAGAGTAATATTACGATATTATCTTCAATTGAAGATGGTTTACAAAACGAATACTGTATCGATGTCATATACTACATCCTACTGGAAAAGCACTCCTATGATTATGGAACCCTCCCCGAAATTATCACCACAAGCTTACTCCACAAGAAATACGGACCCATTTCAACAAAATTAACATCCTCCAAGCCAGCCTTTAAAAACCAAGAGACGCACTGTTGAGTTGACGGAAACAACATGATACTTTCGGCAAACTTTCTGACAACAAAGTTATCAGGTTTTCTGGGTGCTAAAACTACAACTTTACCACCGCTTTTAGTAACTCTTACCATCTCTTTAACTCCTTCCAATGGGTTTGGCCAATACTCTATGCTTCCAGCCGAAATGGCAGCATCAAAACAATCATTTTTGAAGGGTAAATTCTCTGCATCACCCCTAACAAATTTGACATCTGGAAATCTATAAACGGCTTTAGCCATCTGCTCTGGAGTTAGGTCCAAAGCAACGACGTTACATTCCCCTACTCTGTTGACAATCTCAGCAGTAGTAAATCCAGTCCCGCATCCCACCTCCAAAACAAAACTGTTATCATCAAGTTCCGCCATATCAACAACGGTCTTACGCATCTCGTCGGAATAAAAGATTGGGTTAATTTTGTCGTAAACTTTCGAAAAGTAGCGATAAAAAATTCTCGCTCTCTTTTTATCCTCTAAAATACCCATAACCGGTTATACAAAATTATCAACTCTTACCCACTCTTAAAGTACTCATCCAACGGCACTTTTCCATGTTTGACAACTTTTACGTTAATTTGCACTATATCCCTTGAAATAACCCTTCCTCTCACAGTCTTCCTCTTTCTCATTCCCTTTCTCTTAGGTCTGTAGCCCACCCCTCCAGAAACGAGAATTCTCTTTCTTACAGCCCCAGGTATGTCGGGTCTGATTGGAAAACCGTCCTTATCGCTCCCCCCAGTAATCTGAAGCTCGTAGTCTGGAGGCAATTCAACGAGTGTACCATTGATTATATCTCCAACCTGCTTTCCTATCAGCCTGTTTGCATTGGCTCCACTAATAACCTTCTGATAAGCCCTTCCTGTATTTGGATCAGAGATTACAACCTTGAACTCCATGTCAACTCACCTCACTTAGGCTTAAAATGAGATTTATAAAATTATTGTTGTTCCACCTTTTTCCCCATTTCTTTTTTCCATCGGAAAACTAATTTAACCAAACAACTTTCTTGTCTACATCCCTTCTTGGTGGTGTTGGTGGCTTTTTGGCTGGATAGCCAACTGTTACAGCAGCAACCAGCTTTTTATCTTCTACACCCAAAACCCTGTTTATCTCATCCTCCATGTGTATTGGGCCTGTCATCCAGCAAGTACCTAAACCCAGTGCATGAGCAGCCAACAGCATGTTTTGAATTGCTGCTGAGACGCTTTGTAAATCGCTGTAATCATCGCCTGTTGGGATGTAATACACAAATATAATAACTGGAACTCTATCCAAGGATTTAAAGAACTGTTTTGTGAAGGTTATGACCTTCGGCGTTTTAGCAAAGAACCTTTCAAGTCTTGGAAGTATGTAGTCGAAGGATTTTTCCAAAGCCCTATAAACCTCCTTTAGTTTTTGCCCTTTCACAACAACGAAGTACCACTGCTGTCTATTCATCGCCGATGGTGCCCACATTGCCAGCTCTATAATCTTTTTAATTTTCCAATCCTCAACGTCTTTCTCTTCATAAACTCTGCAGCTCCTCCTTTCCTTGATAACTTTTTCAACGCATTCAAAGTAATCCATGGGTTTCGTTAATGGGAAAAAGATAAAAATTTTGCCTTATTTATTCCGAAAATTATTTTCACCATCCAACACCCAAATGATTTGATTGAGAAAGGTAATTAAGCACCTCCACAAACACAATGACGATGTACTTCGGCTTAGTAGGTTACCCCGTCAAGCATTCCGTTTCACCAGCCATGCACAATGCCGCTTTCAAACAATTGGGTATTGACGCCGTTTATTTAGCATTCGAAGTAAAGCCGAATGAAGTGGATAAAGCGATTTTTGGTGCGAAGGCTTTGGGATTTAAGGGTTTGAACATCACAATTCCACACAAAGAAAAAGCTTTGGAGTTCGTTAAGCCTGATAGCCTCGCAGCAAGAATTGGGGCCATAAACACGATTGATCTGGAAACCATGAAAGGCTACAACACGGATGCCTACGGGGCTTTAAAGGCTTTGGAGAGTAGTAGGGTGAACGTTGAGGGGAAGAACATTTTGATAGTTGGTGCTGGAGGGGCTGCAAGAGCTATAGCCTTTGCTTTGATTGAGAAGTCTTTGGTTGTTATCTCAAACAGAACGGAACAGAGAGGATTGAAGCTGGTTGAAGAGCTTAGGAGATACGGTGAAAGTATTTTTATCCCATATAACGAGATAGAAAAGCTTGAAGGTAAGATCGATGTAATAGTCAACGCCACACCGCTTGGCATGAAGGGTTTTGAGAGTAAACCGCCTTTACCTCATAGTTTGATTAGAGACGTTGTTGTGTTCGATACGGTCTATAATCCGATGGAAACTGAATTGATAAAACTTGCAAGGAAAAGGAAGTGCAAGGTCGTTTATGGCATTGACATGCTTGTGTATCAGGGGGCAAAAGCATTTGAAATTTGGACTGGAAAAAAAGCCCCCGTTGAAGTGATGAAAAAAGCAGCAATTAATAGCTTAACCTTAAATTCCACTTCTTTTATCTCAACATCCACCAATGGTCACTTTCCTCCACTATCATAAACTTTTCCCTGTTGTTTTACTGTTAAATTATCCACTTGAACAACAAAGGTGTAATTTCCCGGAGTGGAGGTGATACCACCGGTACTGATACAGGTATGGTTATCAATTTGATAGGTTTTATTGAAAATCTCTTTTCTTTCAGAATCAAAAACTGTAATTGTAATGTTGTGAATTTTATTTCCACGATTGCAAACGTTTGCTTTTATCGCTTTTGGGACGTGGAATTCCTGATGATACTTGTTTAACACCACATAACCAAAAATTAGTATGGTGAAGATTGCGATTATCGCAACTATGTGTTCGAACTTCATTTATTGCCTCCAAATGTTATCATCTATGATACTTCTATGATACCATTCCCAATGTGCGTAACCCTGCCAAGCATACCAGTAATCCATTATACATTCATCATTGCAATTTCCACAAGATTCTACAGTATCTTGAGCACCAAAGAGGTGCGACATCTCATGCTGTACTGCTATGTCGTCTTGCCAGTTTGGCCAATACCAAACATCCGGGGCTTCTGCACAAACTGCATAGTGTCCATCTAGATAAGCCATCCCGTTGTTACTACCCCATCTAACCCAGCCAATAACAATATCGTTGTATTCTATATCTATATAGCTAGGAGCTTCGTTTGCCAAATCATCAAGCAGTTGAGACAGGTTAGTTCCAATTCCACTAGCATCCCACTTGTTATAATGTTCTAAAATATACATTCTGATTTAAAATAACCCTTGAATCTATCCTTAGCATCCCCAACATCAATAGAGTTAGACCCTTCCACCGGGGTACGTGCAGCATCTTTAGCAGGAAACACGTGTATCCAAATAGTACCGTATGAACTGGCATAAGGTGGACTATTTGGGTCTCCACATCCTAAAATACCAACGTTTTTTCTTATCGCATCATTGGTATCTATTTTACCCCCTCTCACCATCTTTTCAAATTCTTCTTTGCTGATGCTTCCAGGTTTGAGTCCCACATCATCTGGATGGTAACCGTATTTCTGCTTAAACTCTTCAGCCATCAATTTTTCCATTTTAGCTGCAACATCTGAGGATACTAATGTCATAATCATATTTAATTTTTGAGAGTTTCTTTTCAAGAACATCCTCTGGTGCATCGGTTGCTAGTACCTTAACATCGTTTTCTATAAGGTTTTCCAATTCCTTAAGAGTCAGTTTTCCATCTTTTAGAGCATTGTTTATCAGTTCTTTCGTCTTCTTGTCTGGTTTTCCAATTCTTATTACTCCCTCTGGCTTGCTATTAATGTTTGCCATTACTATATCTATTATACTTCCCACCACCATCACCAACATCAACAACAATACTAACCCAATTCTAACTTTCATCTAATCACCTTATCACATCAATTATTTACACCACTATTTAAATTTATTCTTTTTGTTAGATTTTATTATTTCTAAAATTTTTAAATACTTTAACAAAGCAATGTTATCAGGAAGCATAATAACATATCTATTGTTCTCAATTCATACTCAGAAAATTTATATGTTTAGCATCTTCATTAAGCCACTATCCCAATCCTATGGAGCAACTTCGATATTGAAAGATTGAACGGAATATTGAGTTATAAGCATTTTTTAATCCCAAGAACTTGGATAAGAGAAAGAAGGCTGATAAATTTGCTGTAGAGGTGGCTTACAAGTAGTTAAATTAGCTATTGAATGCTCATTCAAACTCGTAAAGTCGAATGGCAGTGGTTGTATTGACTATGTGAGTTATAAATTGGAGAACTTCTACATAGTATTATTTCCCATTATTTTTTTAATTCAATTTTTAACCCTCAAAAATAGGAACACCAAAGCAAACTTTTTTAAAACATCGGTTGTTGATGCTAAATGGTTACGATAAATGTGGGTAAGAAGGGGTTGACAGATGGTGTAATCAAGGAAATCAATCTTCAACTTGAAAAAAGAGGAATGGTTAAGGTTAAAATGCTCAGAAGTTTCAGAAATAAAGATAAGAAGGAGTTGGCGGAGGAGATTAAGGCTAAGGTTAATGGTAAGTTGGTTGATTTCAGAGGGTTTGTGTTAACGTTTGAGAAGGTTTAGGTAAGAGTTGGAAAGAGGTGTGGATATGGCAACGGTGTATGACGTTCCAGCGGAAATGTTGATAAAAAAGGTTGCTGAGAAATTAAAAGACATGATTGAGGAGCCAGAATGGGCTAAGTTCGTGAAGACTGGTGTACACAAACAGAGAAGTCCTGAACAGGAAGACTGGTGGTATGTAAGGGTTGCTTCAATACTAAGACGGATATACACTGATGGCCCTGTTGGTATACAAAGGTTAAGAACCTACTATGGAGGAAGGAAAAGGAGAGGTTCAAAGCCACCCAAATTCAGGAGGGGGAGCGGATCAATAGTAAAAAAAACGTTACAAGAGCTTGAAAAAGTGGGATTTGTAACAAAGACCAAGGAAGGCAGAATTGTAACACCACAGGGCAGATCATTCTTAGATAAAACTGCTGGAGAGGTTAAAAAGGAGTTGGTTAAGCAGATTCCCGCTTTGGAGAAATACTAAGACAAAAATACTTATTGCCTAAGACAGAGGTGAGAGTATGGACGAACTTGAGGAGATCAGAAGACGGAAGTTGATGGAGTTGCAAGCTCAAAGGCAAAGGGAGTTGGAGGAATTGCAGAGACAGCAAGAAATGCAAAAACAGATTGAAATGCAGAAAAAGGCTATTTTGAGGGCAATTCTGGAGCCAGAGGCTAAGGAAAGGTTGTCAAGGCTTAAATTGGCACATCCTGAGATTGCTGAAAGCGTTGAAAATCAACTTATTATGCTCGCTCAAAGTGGAAGGTTGAATCAGAGGATTTCGGATGAGATGCTTGTTGAGATTTTGAGAAGAGTGGCTCCTAAGAAGAGGGAGACCAAAATAATAAGGAAATAATCAACTTTCAAGGTGATATAATGGGTAAAAAGACGGTTGGTGTTAAGAAAAGATTGGCAAAGGCTTTAAAACAGAATAGGAGAGCTCCAATATGGATAACTTTAAAAACAAACAGAAAAGTTTTTGCCAGTCCTAAGAGAAGAAACTGGAGGGCTAGAAAGCTTAAGATTTAAGGTTTAATGTTTAAGGTGGTAGCAATGGCTAAGATAGTCGTTGAAAGGATTTATTCGATAAGGTTGAGGCAAAAAATGAAAAAGTATCCCAGATGGCTCAGAGCAAAGAAGTCAATGAAGTACGTTAGGAAATTTCTAAGCAAGCACATGAAGGCGAATATAAAAGACGTTAAGCTCGATGCAGGTATAAACGAGAAGATCTGGGAGAGAGGTGCACAAAAACCACCGGCAAGGATAAGAATTAGAGCCGTTAAATTTGATGATGGTAGTGTTGAGGCAGAGTTGGCTTAAATTGCATGAAACTTCTGGCAATAAGGGGTAATCCACTAATTGGATTGTATGTAAAAGCGACTGAACACACGGCGATAGTTGGGTTGAATGAGCAAAATATGATTGATGCAGTAAAAGAGGAGTTGGAAGTGGACGTTGTTGTAACAACGGTTGCAGGTTCAGAGTTGGTTGGGGCGTTGATTGCAGCGAACTCAAATGGGGCGGTTGTTAGCAATTTAGCAACCACAAAGGAGATTGAAAAGCTCAGTAAACACTTCGACGTCAGAGTTATAGATACGCAGATGACGTGTTTGGGGAACAATTTGTGTATAAATGACAAAGGTGGTATAGCCCATCCAGAGTTGGATGACGAAACCTTAGAAAAAATTAAGGATGCATTAGATATAGAGATAGTCAAAGGGACAATTGGCGGGATAAAAACAGTTGGGATGGCAGCAGTTGTGACAAACAGAGGTGGACTACTAAATCCGAACGTGAGTGAGTGGGAGGTTAAGAGAATAAATAAAATCATGGGTGTTGAAGCTATGACTGGAACCGTAAACTTCGGTAATGATATGGTAGCTTCCAGCCTCGTAGCAAACACCAAGGGATATGTGGTTGGGAGAGATACAACTGGTTTTGAGCTTGGCATAATTGAAGAAGCTTTGTTTATGGGGTGATGATATGAAGTTTCAGGTAGTTGGTAAATTTAAAGATGCAAACATCTGGATGCCTTTTAAAAAGGTTGTTGAAGCTCACAACGAGAGCTTTGCCATAGAAAAGACATATTCGCTGATTGGCAGTCATCATAAGGTGAAGAGAAACTTGATAAAAATTGAGGAAGTTGTGAAAGTTGATGAGGAAAAGGTGGAATGATGGGAATGGATGAAGAAAAAATGCAAGAACAGATTTTCATTCTGCAACAACTGCAGGCTGAAAGTGAGGCAGTACAAAGAAGAATTGTTGAATTGGAGTTGGTGCAGGCTGAACTTGATAAAACAATTGAGAGCTTAGAGTACTTCGAATCGTTAGATGGTAGTGTCGAGGCTTTGATGAATCTTGGCGGTGGAGTTTTTGCTTACGTAGATGTTAAAGATTCAAAGAAGATGCTTGTAGATGTTGGAGCTGGAATCATTGTTGAAAAGCAGGTTGATGAGGCAATTGAAACGTTGAAGAGGAAGAAGGAGAAGGTAAATGAAAACATAGCTAAGCTTGAGCAGGTTTTGCAGCAGATTGTTGGGCAGGCAAGGAGAATTCAGGAAGAATTGGCAAAAGCTCAAAAGGAGAGTAAGGAGTAAAATTCAAACTAATCAAAAGGGGACAAAAATGTTTAAAGCTCTGAAGGAGAAGTTGAAATCCTTCAGAAAGAAAGTTGAAGAGCTGGATGAGGAAGCAGAGGTAAAAGAAGTAAAAGAGGCGAGAGAAGTAAAAATAGAGGAAACAGAGAAAACAAAAGAAGCAAAAGCAGAAATCGAAATTAAAGCTAAAGAAAAGGTTAAAAAGAAAATTAGTCTAAAAGACAAGATAGCTGCAGTTGTTTTAGAGAGGGAGGTAATAATCGATGAAAAGAGGATCGATAATATACTTTCTGAATTGGAAATCATACTTTTGGAGAGTGACGTTGCTTTTGAAGTTGTTGAGGAGATTTCGAACAGGCTTAGAGAAAGGTTGGTTGGTAGAAGGAAAAAGATTGGTGAAAAGCTATCAAACATTGTTTTAAATGAACTGAAATCCATAATTATTGAAATTTTAGACACAAACAAGTTTGATTTTGATGAGTTTGTTGAAGAAAAATTGAAGGAAAAGAAACCCCTAAATTTAATCTTTGCTGGGGTTAACGGGACTGGTAAGACGACGACGATAGCAAAGGTTGCCAAAATGCTGATGGATGGAGGCTATACAGTTGTCATGGCTGCTGGCGACACTTTTAGGGCTGGTGCAATAGAACAGTTGGAGGAGCATGCGAAAAGGCTTGATGTTAGACTAATAAAGCACAAAGCTGGGGCTGATCCGGCAGCAGTAATCTATGATGCGATAAAGCATGCCGAGAGCAAGAAAATAGACTTTGTTCTGGCAGATACCGCTGGAAGGATGCACACAAAGAAGAATCTGATCGATCAATTGGGGAAGATTAAGAGGGTCACAAAGCCAGATTTAACGATATTTGTTGATGAGAGCATTGCCGGAAACGATGCCGTTGAGAGGGCGAGGATGTTCAACGAAGCTGTGGGGATAGATGGGAGTATTTTAACAAAACTCGATGCAGATCCAAAGGGTGGGACAGCCATATCGATAAGCTTTGTCACCAACAGACCCATTCTTTTTGTTGGAACTGGACAAAATTACGACGATTTGGTTAAATTCGATTCCAAGTGGTTGATAG
>Ga0180301_10000324_pt1 | contig 37088 bp, 37 predicted proteins | sample GuaBasSediGuay16_FD_121797 | JGI IMG/M metagenome (GOLD analysis project Ga0180301, IMG submission 121797) | Subseafloor sediment microbial communities from Guaymas Basin, Gulf of California, Mexico - Guay16, Core 4569-2, 12-15 cm | ecosystem: Environmental > Aquatic > Marine > Hydrothermal... | reverse complement strand
GTTGATGGATACAAATCTTGGTGGTATCACATCTTCTATGGCACGCTCTATTGACTCTTTACGCAGGGGTATTTTTCCTATGGAGTATACAACTCCTAGCATGAGAGTATTAAGGACTCTAACCGTGCCGACTTCCTTTGCAAGTTCCGTAAAATCTCGTGCAATAATCTTCGACGAGAATTTTCTCATTTTTTCTAGTATTTCTTCTAGAGAGGGGTACCTTGCCAAACCTAAAGATACAACAGGAGGAATTATCGGGTGTGTGTTCATCAGAACAATGCTCTTACTCGAAACCTTATACGCTGCCCTCAATGCCTCTACTGGTTCCAAACTGATCAGTATGTCCGCACGCCCTTGAGGTATTATTGGACTGTATACCTTATTACCGATGCGAACCTCACAAAATACCGAGCCGCCTCTTTGGGCCATTCCGTGGATTTCCCCAACACGGACTTTCTCACCTTCAAGTACGGCGGCATGCCCAAGTATTCGGGATAGTGTGAGCACACCGGTACCTCCAACTCCCACAATCATTATGTTAAACTCCTCTATCATTTCGCCTCACCGATAGCGTTATGCGGGCAAACTTGAGCGCAAACACCGCATCCGATACATAACTCTTCGACAATTTGAGCATGCTTTCCATTCCACACAATTGCCGGGCATCCAAACCTAGTTATGCAGATTTTACAACCCTTACATGCCTCTGGATCCACCTTATATGGTATTATCTTCTCTCCCTTCTCAAAACGTTCTCTTGTAGCGAGTAGTGCGCACTTTCGTCTGGCAACAATCACCGCAACTTCATCAGCCTCTAATGCCTCCTTAATAGCCCTTATTGTCTCTTCTAAATTATAGGGATCTACAACCTTGACAAACTTAACACCGCATCCCTTTGCCACATCTTCAGCGGCAACAGCTGTACTTTTTTCTCCTAACCCGGTAATCCCGGTACCGGGGTGCGGTTGATGGCCTGTCATAGCAGTCGTTTCATTGTCGGCTATTACCAGAACGAATTTATGTTTATTATAGACAGCATTTATCAAACCTGGAATCCCGGCATGGAAGAACGTCGAATCACCGATTCCAGCCACTATTGCGCTATCTAAGACTTTAGATAGACCGCAAGAAGTTCCGATACTACTTCCCATGCAGAATAGTATATCAGCTGTCTTCAATGGAGGATTCAGTACTAATGTGTAACACCCTATATCGGTCGGATAGACAGCCTTGCCCTTAGTTGCCTCCTTAACAGCATAAAAAATGGCTCTATGAGGACATCCGGGGCATAATATTGGAGGACGAGGGGGTAATATTTCCTTAACTTCCTTTTCATAAACTTCCATGGTGTTTGAATTTCCAGAGTGATGTTTGATGCCAAACGCATTGCAAATCGCATTTAATACCACATCAGGAGATAATTCGTGAAATCTTGGGAGAAGTCCTTCCCTTTTCCCTAAAATTTTTACGTTTAACCCATGTTCGTACGCTAGCATCTTCACTTGTAGTTCCAGGTAAGGTTCTAACTCCTCAACGACGATAACTTTTTCGCACCGCTTGAGGAAGTCTATGACGATCTGTTCAGGAAGGGGATTCGTCATTCCGAGTTTAAGCACATCGACATCTATATTAAGCATATGTAGTGCATCCATGACACAATTAAACGCTGCACCCGAAGTTATAACACCGTATTCGCTAGTTCCTTCACCTTCTATGATCGCATTGAATTCGCATTTCTCAGAAATCTCCTTAGCCTTTTCCATCTTTTCCAGTAACGCTATGTGCAGCCGCCTCGCATGGGCGGGCACCGGAACATATCTTTGAGGATCCTTCTCAAAACTTCCCTTAAGGCTGGGCCTTTGGATAGGGCCTAAGGTTACATCTGCTCTCATATGGCTAATACGCGTGGTTGTTCTTAACAGTACCGGTAGCTTCAACTCCTCGGAAATTCGCAGACCATATAGCACCATATCCTTGGCCTCTTGTGGGTTTGCGGGTTCTAACATCGGGACCCCTGAAAGTAGGGCATAATATCGATTATCTTGCTCATTCTGCGATGACCAACAGGATGGGTCGTCCGCGCTGACAACAATCATTCCTGCGTTCACGCCCACGTACGCTAGTGTCATAAAGGGGTCTGCCGCAACATTTAATCCTACATGTTTCATGGCGGTCATCGCCCTTACTCCAGCGATTGCGGCTGCACCTGCAACCTCCATTGCCACTTTTTCGTTCGTCGAGTATTCCATGTACATACCTATCCTTTTTGCGACGAGTGCGAGAGTATCTGCGATCTCCGAAGCTGGGGTTCCAGGATATGTAGTAAAAACCCCGATACCTCCCTCTATAGCGCCACGGGCTATTGCTTCATTTCCTAGAAGGAGAACACGCGTCCCTGGTGCATCTAGTGATATTATTTCCTCTAGGCTCACTCTCCGTCACCAGAAATATATGGGTCTCTTAGGGATAATAAAGGTCAATTTTTGTTACCCATTATACGCGTCCTGAGTATAGAAAAGTGAACTTCCTCTTTCAATCCCAATATGTATCCGTTAAAAATGGTAAAATGAAAATATTAGAAGTGCAGTTTAATAAGTCTCTGTATCTGAGTAAGTGCATCGCACAAAATGTCAATATCCTCTTCGGTATTGAAGAAATGCAAACAGGCTCTTACCATGTTCTTAACGGGCCTTACAACAACTCTTCTTAGAGAATACAGCGCGGTGACCACGAGAACCGCAGGAATATTCGACGAAAATGTTATGAATCCATTTCTCCTCTCTAAATCTGTCGGACCCTCTATTTTTACTCCCGGGATTTTCCCTAAACTCTCCATAGCATATTCCATTAGCGACATGTTGTACCTTCTGATCTCCGCGACTCCTCCTACCTCCTTTTCTATGTAGTCAAGCGCTGCGCCCAATCCAATTATGCCAATGTAGTTCAAGGTCGTAGTTTCAAACGAATAGGGCGGAAGGTACTCGTCGTCCTCGATAACATTGCCGGTCTCCATCCCAAGTACTATTGGCTCGCCTATCACTAAAGGTTCCAGCAAATCCGCCCGTTTCTCATTAAAGTACAAAAGCCCAACACCCTGAGGTCCACATAACGCCTTATGACCGCAGAAGGCATAAAAATCGCATCTTATTCGTTTTACATCTACTGGGAAATATCCAACCGCCTGGGCGCCATCCAATAAGTACAATATATTGTACTCCTCCGCAATCTTACCTATTTCCTCCGCGGGAATTATAGATCCGTCAATGTAGGATGCATGGCACATCGAAATCAACTTCGTCTTCTCATCTATGGCCTTTTCAACATCAGCAGGATCTACTACGCCATCGCTTCTCGACTTTACGATAATAACTTCAATACCATACTTTTTCTCAAGATGTTTCCAGATCCTCATATTGCTTGGATATTCTTTGTCATTGATTATTACTTTGTCCCCTTTTTCCCACTTTATGGATTTTATAACTAGATTCATGGCTTCCATCGTGCAACGCGTAAAGGCAATTTCTGTGGGCGACGCACCTATCAATCTCGCAATCCGTCCCCTAACGCGCTCCTTTTCCCGCAAAACGTCACATAGGAGATCGTAGGTTGCAGGACCCTTCAAGCTACATTCTTCTAGGTATTCCTCCATTGCCTCGACGACTGGTACGGGCATCGGACCGTAGAATCCCGTATTTAAGTAGACATATTTGCTTGTTAAGGGGAAATCCTCACGGATTCTCTCAACATCCATCTCTTTCATCTCCTGTACAATTGTATACTACTCATACGACCGGCGTTCACATATCAGTTTCGCCATCTTCAATCTTCACATTCCTCGACTGTCCGAGTCTGTTGCACTACCTATGAGGGAGGAATCCTACAATGATAATCCTAATTAGTGTAGGAGAGAGTAAAGATAAGGGGGATCTCATGAAAGATTTGCTTATAAAAACGGTGGAATTCGGCCAGAAACTCGGCGCAACGTACGCGGAGATTAGGTTGCAGGAAATTTACAAGACAGTGATTTCAACCAAGGACGGAAGAGTGGAAGTCGTGACTGAGGGTCTAGAGACCGGAGCCGGGATAAGAGTGCTGGTGGATGGAGCATGGGGATTCTCTACAGTTTCCGGGACAAGTAAGGAGACATTAATGGAGGGTATGGAAAAAGCCGTAAAAATGGCTAGAGCAGCGAGTAAAAGCATTAAGGAGAAAATAGAATTGGCAGATGTAAAGGCCGTAGAGGATAAGGTGAAAGTAAAACCCAAAGTTGACCCACGCGACGTTTCACCTGAGGAGAAGGTCGACTTGCTCTTAAAGTTGGATTCTACACTTTTCAGCATTAGCAATTCGATAAAGAGCTGCACGATAGACTACGCGGACATCATTGGTACGCAGTACTTTGCATCCAGTGACGGAACCTATATAGAACAGGATAAGCTTTACGTTTGGTCGAGAATATTTGCATCAGCAAGGGAAGGGGATATATTTGCAAGTGGACGTGAAGAGTTTGGTTCGACAGCGGGATTTGTAATTTGGAGACAAAATCCACCTGAAGAGGTTGCAAGGAGGCTCGGGGAAAGACTTTTGATGCAGTTAAAGGCAAAGACTCCAAAGGGAGGAGCATTCCCCGTAGTCATGGGACCCAATGTGGTGGGAGTTTTTGCTCACGAGGCTTTTGGGCATCTCGCCGAGGCCGACCTTACATATGCTGGTAGTGTTATTAAGGATCTGATAGGAAAGCAGGTGGCAAGCCCACTGATCACAATAATCGACGATGGAACCCTTGAAGGAGGGTTCGGGTCTTTCCGGTACGATGATGAGGGCGTACCGGCTCAAAAAACGATTCTCGTGAAAGACGGCGTAGTCGTATCATTGATGTTTAACCGAGAATACACTGCTAAGTTTCAGAAAATTGTAGAAGGGCTTCCGGAAGATATCAGAGAAACATTTGAGGTAAAACTTACGGGAAATGCAAGAGCGGAGGACTTTCGGGTACCTCCATTGATAAGGATGCGTAATACGTACATTAAACCCGGGGATTACAGTTTTGAAGAGTTATTAGAGGGCATAAAGTTCGGTTACTATGTCAAGTACTTCAGAGGAGGGCAGGCGAACCTCGATGGGACTTTTCAAGTTGGGATTCAGGAGGCTTATGAAATCGTCAATGGAGAGATAGGAGACCCCGTTAGAAACATGTCAATATCTGGAAATACTCTTGAAACGCTGAAAAAGGTAGATGCTGTCGGAAAAGACTTTGAAGTGGGGGCAGGACGATGTGGAAAGGGGCAAACGGCATTCGTTGGCGATGGTGGTCCACATGTGAGAGTGAAGGAATTAATAGTGGGAGGTGAAATGTAATGAGGGACGACTTGATTGATATTGGAGAGTTAGGAGTCTCAGAGGCGTTGAAGAGGGGAGCAACTGAGGTCGAGGCGTATATTTCCTGGGGTAGAAGCTTAGGAGTGAAAATAGAGCATGGACAGATATCCTTTTCGACCGTTGGAATAGACAATGGAATAGGGATAAGAGTCGCAGTCGGCAAGAGAGTGGGATTCGCTTATGCAAATTCTCTTTCTCCAGATAAGGTGAAGGAGGTCGCTGAGAGGGCTGTATCGGCAGCAAAAGCTAGTCGAGAGGATAAGGACTGGAGGGGCTTGCCTGAGCCCAGGACCCTCCCTACCGTCGAGGACGTTTTCGATGACAGGATTATTAAGATGGATGTTGACGAGGTTTCCGAGATCGCTAAAAGGATGTTAGACTCGGCGCTTGAATATGATAAGCGCGTAATTCCAATAAACGGTGGGGTTTCGGTTTCCTACGGAACAGTAGCTATTGTTAATAGCAAAGGTATAAGGGTGGAGGAAAAGGGAACCTTAATTTATGCCGGACTTGCAACGATCGCCAGGGATGGCACGAAGGTTTCGCCCGTCTGCTATGAAACTGATCATAGTAGAGTACTAAAAATAGATCCGGAATGGGTGGGTAGGGAGGCTGCAAGACTTGCAGTTGAGGCCCTTAAGACAGAGAAAGTAAGTCCCGGTAGGTACCCCGTGATATTCGATCAGGAGGCGCTTTCAGAGCTATGGGAATACACATTAACAAAAGCCGTTCAAGCGGACTTCGTTCAGAGGGATAGATCGGCGCTGAAGGGGAAATTGGGAGAACAAGTCGCCTCGGAGATTCTCACAATAATAGATGACGGTATAAGGAGAGGAGGTTATAACACTGGAAGCTTCGATGGAGAGGGAGTACCATCACAACGTACGGTTATAATAGAGTCCGGTATTCTTCGCGGCTATCTGTATGATAATTACACAGCAAAAAAGGAGAACAGATCCAGTACGGGTAATGCCGCCCGATCGCCACAGTATGGTCCCGTTGCAGTTGATTATGCATCAACCCCGTCGATCGCTCCAACGAATTTTACTGTGATCGAGGGAGACTTTAAGGTTGATGAAATGATTTCGGAGATCAAGGAGGGCTTTTATGTCAGGGGGATTCAAGGGGCCCATTCGAGTAACCCCGAGAGCGGAGAAATAAGCGTAGTTGCAACACCTTGCTGGAAGATAGAAAGGGGAGAAGTAAAACACGCAGTGCAGGGAGCAATGATTGCAGGAAACATGTTTGAGATGTTAAAGAGAATTGCCGGTATTGCGAATAATACCAGACAGTTCTTCTACTTAGTATCACCGTGGATTATGGTGGAGAATGTACGAATTGTCTCGAAATGATCCATCGGCAAATCTTCTCTTTAACTCGCTATATATACGTGTTTACGGGAAGCAATGACCTGTCAAAACGACTGTGATCTCAACAGGAAAGTTTTTATGTCAGCATCCCGCATACTCCTTAACACTCTCAGGCGGTTTAAAAATTGAGTGAAGAGTTTGTTAAAGTCAAAGTATTCGATGTAGTGAATCTAATGACCCCATATGGGCCAGTACCCGCAATTTTACTCGAAGATGAGCAAGAACGTATTCTTCCCATACTCGTTGGGGAAATGGTCGCCGTAAGCATAAAATCTTCCCTCACAGGGCAAAGTAGCGAGGGTACACGTGATACTTGGGAACTCATGCACAACATTGTGGCCTTCTGCAAGGGAGAAATAGAGAAGGCGGTGATTTATGGAATCGAGGAAAATAGATTCCTAGCAAAAATGTATCTTAAGCATGGAAGTGAAATGACAGAGATAGAATGCCGGCCCAGTGACCTTATCGCCCTTGCAATAAGATCTGGATGCCCCATATTAATTTCGTCGGAACTCATGGATTCCATGAGCATAAACAAGTCGCAACTTCTGAGAAGAGGAGAAGAAGAGGATAAAGAATCCGGCTAATACCAACTTTTTCTCTTTATTTTGAATATTCGCAAAAGATTGCTCATGAAATTGTCTATTTATGGGCAGATAAAACACTATTTGCTTATCAATGATTTAAAAGAGATATATCGCGATTGGAAACAATTATATGACTCTTTGTTAATGTTTAAACTTAAAGGTGAGAATTATGTCTGAAGAAGTTGAAAAAGAAAAGAGTACAACTTTTGAGGAAATAAAAAGTGCCATCGAAGAGTTGAAGGTTTCGGTGACAAGATTATCCAGTAGAATTCGTGAACTTGAGGATGTTATTTCAAATATAGCCGCAGAGGTTGGTAAAACTGTAGGTGAGGCCGTCGTAAATGCAGTTAGTTCCGTGGTTAAAGAGCTAAAGGAACTCATCGATAACGTAAAGAACGTAACCGAGGAGTTTCGTGATTCCTTCAAACAGATGTTCGATACCATTGAGAAAAACATAGATGAAATAGCACGGAAAGATACTATCCAGAAATATATGGACGAGGTACGAAATCTCGTAAATTTGAAGGTCACCGAGTTAATAATTGGGCTAAACATGCTAAGAGCTGCTGCTCCTCAACAAGTCGTGACTATTCAACCGCCTCAGCCCCAAACCTCATCACAAACACCTACAGTAGTAAGTAGCGCCCCTCCCAGCACCGGAGCAACGCCCTCATCTCCCCCAATGATGCCAGCACAGGAGGCTAGAGGAGAGGAAGAGGAAGAAAAAGAGGGAGAACATCTATTAAGACCGTCGAGGATATTCAGAAGGGAGTAAATAAATCGAATCTATAACGAGAATTTTATCTCTTTTTCCAGAATTTTATCGTCTACTCTAAGCGAGCGCAGAATCTTACCTTCCCTTATTGCTTTAACTCTAAGCTCTGACGAGGGCAAACCCTTTAATTCCTCGGGTATTATTATTCTCTCTACTATAATGGTATTTCTTAACATCAATTCTTTAGCGTCACCCTCGATCTCCTCTGCAAAATCAGGAATCACCTCGCTGATTATCAGGTCTTTTACTTCGGAGCTTACAGGAACTTTTGCACTGCAGAATTTTATTTTCTTCTCGATGGTCGTCTCCACCTCCTCTTTCCACGAGGGTAACGTCTTCCGGCACTTAAGCGTGACTTTTGCCTCATCAGTGTATGTAAACGATAGTAGGAGATAGCATCGCGTACTCAGGCCTTCATATAGTCGTAAGAGTTCGGAAACCGGAATCTTACCGCTAACATTGTATTTAAGAAGCACACCGCTCTTTCTCCCGGTTTTCACAGACAAACCTAAGCCTTTAAGATACGACCTTATATCCTCTGGCGAGAATACGTTTCCGGATACATCGACGTTTGCGTCCGGAGGCAGAGATTTTAACGCTAAGAATCCTATGAGATCCTCATATAAGAAACTGCCCTCTAAGGTTATCGCGGATCTTCGTTCGACGACATGAATTGCGGGACCATCGAACGTGCCCTTGCCGTATCGCAACATCCTCTTCTTGACGAAATCATCCGTTTTACCCGTGACTAACTTCGTCAGAAAGTGCTTATACCCCATAGTCGCCACCTAAGCGATATTGAAACCAAGAACTTCACAGAGTTTTTCGTAAGATCTGGTTGATAAACCTTTTATTCATACCATTATGACTCTATATGGCACCTGAAAAACGCTTATAAGGAGCATCACAGCAGTGCTATTGAGGTGTTCCTTTTTGGCCGAAATACGGGTAGTGAAAATAGAAATAATGTTCCCATCTTCGCCACTATATCTTCCGTCTCTACTTCTAAGACTTGAAGATGGCAGTGAGTTTCCACTATTCTCCATTCCATTCGCAACCACAATTGCAATTGCAAAGATATTGTTCGGTAGAAGGATCATAAGTGATGTTCGTGAGAGTTTCGAAGAAGTACTTATAGATATGTCGGATGTTAGGGATGTTCTTAGAAAGAAAGTTAAAAAAGTCGTTATAGATAGGCTCGATGCTAATAATAGATTCTACGCGACAGTTATCGTGGATGAAAATGGCACAGAAAAGAGATTGATAATGGTGCCCTCATCTGCGATACTCTTAGCATTAATGGCCGATGCTGATATATTCATCGATAGTCTGCTGTTAGGAATTGTTAGAAGAAAAGAAAGAGAGGAAGAAGAGGAGACAGAAGAGGAAGAAAAGAAAGGTCCTCGCGAGTTTTATATATGACCCGACCCGCTACTTCATCTTCTCTAATTTTTCTAACGCCTTGGCAACTCCGTGTATAATTGCTTGGGGTCTCGGCGGACATCCTGGTACATAGACATCCACGGGTATTACTTGATCCAGTGGCCCAGTCACTGCGTAACTGCCAGCAAAGACCCCACCAGAAATTGTACAAGTTCCCACTCCAATTACTGCGACTGGTTTTGGTACCAATTCGTACAGTCTCTTAAGTCTATCTCTTATTTGTTGAGTAACTGGTCCTGTAACCATTAAAATATCCGCATGTCTTGGCGATGCCACTTGGAGAATTCCCAGTCTTTCGACATCAAAGCGCGGAGTTAGTGCTGCGACTATCTCGATGTCGCAACCATTACAGCCACCAGTAGGCACATGTAGGATCCAAGGAGACTTTTTGCGGCCCCATTTTCTGAGCCCCACCTCACACACCCCCTACCATTTATTTGATTAGCCCGCCTAGGGCCTTCTCAACTATCTGTAATACGTACTGTGGGAAGATTCCAATGAGGATGCTAAGTGTGCACAACACGCCCACCGCGAACGCTATGGAAAGAGGTGTCTTCTTAACCTCCGGGTTGGAGTGAACCTTCAGTTCACCGAAGAATATCATGTGACCTGCTCTTAAGTAGTATCCGAGGGCTATGAAACTCGCTATAACCGCAAGCCACGTAATTGCTGGATATCCGGCGTCGAATGCGGCCTTGTATATCAGGAACTTGCTGTAAAATGCATTTAATGGCGGCACTCCACCTAAAGATAATGCGCCGACCATAAATGCAAATGCCGTTCCAGGAATTACCTTGACAAGACCGCCAAGTTTCCTCATATCCCTCTCATGAACTGTAACTATCAGGGCCGCTGAAATCAAGAAGAGCATCCCCTTAACCAGCGCATGATTGATTATATGGAACACCGCACCATAGAGACCTACTGTTGTTCCGGTACCAAGACCCAGACCCAAGACTATGTAACCTATCTCGTCGATACTTGAGTAGGCTAGGAGTCTTTTGATGTCTGTTTGGACGAGCGCAAGGAGCGCACCAAGGAGTATCGTGATTATTCCTACTACTATCATTATTTGTACCATCTCCGCCGTTATAACTGGCCTCATTGCAAGTACGCTCCTTATCATCGCGCACGTTGCCACCTGTATCATCGCACCGCTAAGCAACGCACTTATTGGGGCTGGTGCTTCAGCAAGCGCATCAGGTAACCAGAAATGTACTGGAACAATACCTGCCTTCACTCCCAGCCCAAGGAAGAATGCTACAAAGCACATATTCACGAAACCCATGTCTAATGTTTCCTTATTCTCGAGGAAGAACTCTGCAAGATCCGTGAATCTTAATGTCGTTTGTTGCGATAAGAGAAGCACTGCGGATATTAGCAGAACCGATGCACCTATGCTACAAAGTACGAGATACTTTAATCCCGCCTCAATGGACTCCGGTCTCCGGTCGTGGATTACGAGTACCGTTGAGACGACCGTTACTATCTCTAGGAATATGTACAGTGTTAGTAAATCTGCAGCGACCGCCATTCCGTACATGCTAGCTATGAACAACGCTGAAAATACATAGTATTCCCGCTGGAGACTTTGCTCCTCTTCGCTCATATACGAAAGAGACGCTATCATTGCAAGAGCGCCGAGAAGTAATACTAGCCAGCCGGTGAGCGCGCCGAGGCCTTCAACGTTAAACAACACCGTCAGCGTATCCACGGCTTCCCCGTCAAGTATTGCAAGTTTTGCGCCATAACTTGCAGCTATAAACGCGAGTATTGAAAATACTGTTGTAGGAATTCCATTCCTGTTCTTTGGCATTACAAATTCGAGCAATGCTCCTATGAGGAGAACACTGAGTATGCACTCGGGCGCGATCAGACAGGTCATCCTACCAACCTCCTCAAACTCCAACTATTAATCGTTCCAGTCTTTTGATATGCAAGCAACGCCAAATAGAGAACCATTCCGACTACGGTTAATGTTATCAGACTACAAAGCGCGCTTTGGATCATCACTACACCTCCTACATATTCGGTTGCGGAAAACACTGAGCACAGATGTAGGCCCTCGTCGATTATTGCAAGACCCACTGCGAACTTCGCAATATTTCCCTTTACCAAGAGCGCATAGAGCCCAACTATAAACATCGCGACCGCCAATTGCTGGTACCATGTCAGTCCTCTAACCAAGGTCCCACCTGCTGCAAATACCGTTAATGCAATAAGGGCCAGCAACGCCATGGATGTTCCACCGCCCACAGGTTCTCTTTCCACTGGCGGCAGCTTTCTAAGGACATACAGCATCATTGAAGGTACTGCAACGCCATATACCAACAGAACCATTGATGCTTCTATTGCATGCGGTGAGAGCCCAGCAAGCGCCGCGCCGAGTATTCCCGCTATGCCCAACAGGTATGCGGAATATCTTAGGTTTCTTGTCTCTACTGCTAATATCCCAAATATCACGAGTATCACTGAAATTGCGCTTTCCACATAACTCATTTCATCATCACCATCAAGATTTTTCTTCCAGCCTCAATATTTTCTATCTTGCGTCTGCAATTCGGACATACCTCAACAATCTGACGGAACTTCTCAATATCTATATTGTACTTCTTTAGGAGGTCTGCGACCTTTTCGAGTCCCATTTCAAGTTGCGGTTTTGGAACAAATGGAGCTCCACAAATTCTACAGGTGAGGAGAGGGACCGTGACCTTGACATAAAACGCAGACTTATCGTAATCGCTCAATTCGAATTCGCGAGAGAGTTTTACTGCCTCTGCTGGGCATACTTCCTCACATCTCGCACAGAACGTACATTTTCCATAGAAATATGATATGGTTCTCTCCGCACCCTTATCTTCTATTGTTATCCCCTCTGCTGAACAGACCCTAGCACATGCCCCACACCCAATGCACTTCTCGGGATCCACTTCAGGCTTTCCGCGGAATCCCTCCGGTGCTGGCGATGGTTCGTAAGGATATTTTATTGTGAAGGGACGTTTAAACAGGGCTTTTATCGTTTCAATAATTGTTCGCTCCTTCACGTATCACACCCCCACTACCGCATATAATACCAACATCTCTCCTACAAGTCCCACGAGCGAGAGCAGAAGAGCTACCTTCATGAAGAACTTGTACGCCTGATCTATCCTGTATCTCGGATTTATGATGTCTATGTATGCCAGTATCAGTACTATCACAAAGCACTTTATCAGGAATGTTATGATGCTCGTATCTCCGCCTATGAACAATATCACGGTGAACGCTGGAAGCACGAACCACTTCAACGCGTTTGTTACCTCGAAGAGTCCCAATAACTTTCCTGAGTATTCGGTGAGTGGCCCTGCAAGTATTTCGCACTCGGCCTCGGGTATATCAAATGGCCTTTTGCCCATCTTCGCTAATACGCATAATAGGAACGATATGAATAGACAAATCCTAAATACCACGCTCAGTACATATAGCATCGGGTCTAATCCTTCCACAGACGTTATCAGGAACGGGCCTTCCTTCGCCTGTTTGACCATCATCTCGTTGACACTAAGGGTTTTCATGAATATCACGACACCAACTATTGACACTGCAAACGGGAGTTCGCTGGATAACAGTAGGTTTACCCTTCGGCTAGCACCAACTGCACCGTAGGGCGATGCTGAACTTGCTCCCGCAACTATCTCACCGACTTCTATCAATGCGAGTAGGTATAGTATGACTATTATATCCGCCCAGAATGCCAATGGACTCACGAGGGGTTCTGCCGTCGGAAGAACATGCGCTGGTATCGGCAATAGCCACAGAGCTGTTACACAGCCTGTTAGCGCTATTATTGGCGCCAGCACGAATAGCGTTCTATGTGCCACCTTAGGAATTATTGTCTCCTTATTGAACAATTTCACAATGTCTGCGAATACTTGATACCATGGTGGTCCTACTCTTGACTGCATTCTTGCTCGAAGCTTTCTATAACTCCAGAGAAACATTGCACCCATAAAGAATGCAAATAAACCTCCGGGATAAAGAGCCGCATATATTATTGCTAATATGACTTCCATAACGTCCGTCATTTCCTCTTCCTCCCGTACCTTATCATAAATTCGTTGAACGTCATTATCTTCTTTTCATTAGTTCGCGAATCAACAATAATCACTCTCTCAGTACATGCAACACACGGATCGACGCTCGCAAATATTAACGGGGCATCCGCAATGGTTTCTTCAAGTAACATTGGCTTTACCGATGCAATGTTCATGAAACTCGGAGTTCTGACTTTCACCCTTTCGGGCACATTTGTACCGTTTGATTTGATATAATACACGAGCTCTCCTCGTGGAGCCTCTACTCTTCCGAAAGCCTCACCTGGCGGAAATCTACTTACCTCAGTAACTATGGGGCCTGGTGGAAGCTTCTCTAAACTTTCATTCACCATTTTAATGGATTCATACACTTCGTACACTCTGACGAGTGTCTTTGCGAGTACGTCACCCTCATCGAACACTATCATTTCCCAATCAAGTCTATCATATGCAGCATAAGGATCGTCCTTACGAATATCGGATGCTATTCTAGATGCCCTTGCGGTTGGTCCAACAACACCGTAGCGTTTTGCCTCCTCATGCGTTAATACGCCGACGCCCTTCACACGAGCTTCTATTACTGGATCCTGGAGAATTGCCTCAACCGTTTTGTCGAAAGCATTTTTGATAGTATCCATGTACTTCTTTACTAGCCTTATTGTCTTTTCATCAACGTCCCTTCTGACACCACCAATGGTGTTATACGCATAGTTTACCCGGTTTCCAGTAATTATTTCCAGAAGATCCTGGACGTACTCCCTATCCCGCCATATCTGCATGAAGAGCGTATCAAACCCTATGATGTGCATCGCGACTCCTAACCATAAGAGATGGCTATGAATACGTTCGAGCTCTGCAACTAATACTCTCAGAAACAGTGCTCTTTCGGGAGGAGTTACACCTGCAACGTCTTCAACCGTTTGGCAATAGCAGGTCGTGTGCGCATCACTACAAATTCCACAAACGCGCTCGAATAGGAAAATATTTTGCCAGTAAGTTCTTCTCATCGCCAGATATTCGATGCCGCGATGGTGATATCCGAGTTTTATGTCGGCATCTTTGATTCTCTCTCCCTCCACCTCTAACTTGAGAAAAATGGGTTCCTTGAGCGCAACATGATACGGACCGATTGGTATTGTCGCCGCCATCTCAACACCACCTCATATTTTCACCTTCTCCAGAACATTCTTCACGGGAATCCTGTGAAGTTTGATCCCGATTTCATCGGGGGAAATACCAAACGAAAGTGCAAGTAGTTCCATTATGTGCAAAACCGGAATCCTAAAGGTCTCTTTTACGTATCTTCTCAGTTCCGTCTGTCCTAGTTCAAATTGTATATAACATGCAGGACATGCAAGGACTATGCAGTCCGCATTGGATTCCCTCATGTTCTTAAGCTTTACATGCAGCCTGTTTTTCAGCGAAAACTCCACATTTGCCTGTCTAGCTGGATATCCACAACATAATCTTTCAACACCATACTCCACGAGATTAGCTTCCGTGACCCTAATTAGTTCCTCAAGAAGCCGTGGCTTTTTCCATACGTCCTCATCATCCGGTTTTGCAGATCTAAATAGGTGGCAACCATAATGAACAGCAACATTAAGGCTCCTCAGAGGCCTCTTGACGTATTCTTTTAACTTCTCGATGCCTATATCCTCTCCAAGTACCTCAACTACATGCTTCACTTCTATTTTACCTTCAACCTTCTTTCCAATACCGCTCAACACCTGATTTACTTCATTACGCAACTCTGCATCCTCTTTGAGCATATGATTGACCTCAAATAGCGTTTCATAGCAACCATTGCATAGGGTCATAATGTCCTTGCCTTTAGCTTCGGCAAGTGCTATATTCCTAGCTGCGAGTGCGGTCCACAACTTTCTTGCAACAAGCTTTGAAATTACAGGTTCAGGGCAACAAGACGCTCCCTCTAACTCCTCAATCGAAACTCCCAGTACTTCAAAGACTTTCCTAGATGCCGCTTCAATGTTTGGCATCCTCGCGGGAATGTAGCATCCCCAAAATGCAACATATTCGGGCATCTTGCTTTCACCTCACTTATATCTTAGCCTCTTCTTCTCCCAATCATACCCGGCTTCCTTATCAAATCCAGTTTCCTTCACTATTTCATGAACTTCCTTGAGAGCGTCCTCAACAACGGCGGTTGTGGGCAATTGCGACGACAATTTTAGTTCCTCTCTCCTCCTTGCAAGTGGCGGTGCTATTTCTAATGGCTGCCCTTTGGTTATGAGCATTTCAACACTGGGTCTCTGGTCCTTTGGAATGACGCCCTCCATCGGTTTGCGCAGTGGATGAACCCCCTCTGGTAATTCGAATGGTAGTAGAAGTCTCCTTGGATCCGGATGACCTTCAAATTTTACCCCGAACAAATCGGAGATTTCACGCTCTATCCATTGAGCAGCAGGCAGGAACTCGGCAATGCTATCTATGGAAGATTCCTCCTTCTTGACAATCGTTCTCAGGCTGAGGACGTTACCGCCACCGACGTCTATATGGTATACCATTTCGAAATCCGTGCCATTATCCACACATGAAATAGTGATAAAACGGGCGTCGAAATTGTCGATCAAAAACTTTACCATGGACTTTACGGCATCCTTCTCAACGTTAGCAAAGTACCTCTTATCCCGCTTCTTATAGTATCTTATGAACTTATCCCCAAATTGCTCCTTCAGTTTTGAAATTATTTCCTCGACACTAATCAATCATCCTCACCCCTATAGGAATAATATCGCTAGAATTATTGCAAGGAAGGCTGCAAGAACTATGGTATACACGTTAAGGTATCCTATTTGCACTTTTCTCAACTTCTCTGACGCTTTTACGACCAACTTGCCTATTCCGAACCAGAGTATGTCGAGGCCTCCTCTTTTCATGAACTTGTATAGTTTCTCAAACATGACCTCAGATCCGAAGAGAAACGCCTCCGGATCTGGGCGAACCCTATTTATGTCAAGGTAAGGTTGTTCGATTTCACCACCAGTGAATACGTCAATTTCCACCTCGGCAGGAGTTCTTGGCGCTAGTCCTATTCTGTAAATAGCGAGTCCCAGTATTATCGATGCAACTATCAGTCCCGTAACAAGAGTGGCAAAGTATCCTCCGAGCATTGTGGTTTCAACAAACCCTAGCCATGTAACGTGAACTTCCCCGCCAACTAGTGCAACGGATGCGGGAATTATAAGTCGTAGCGGAACTTGAGGAACAACTCCGAAGAACAAGCATAGAAACGCCAGTATTGTTATCGAAACCTGCATTGGTAGAGGTACCTCTTTAACCTCCTTCAACTTCTCCGGTCGCGATCCGAAGAATGCTGAATATAGCAGCTTCATAAAGCTTGCAAGTGTAGCTGCACTGACGAACATAGCAATTACTGCATAAACAATGAACAGAGAACCAGCAAGACCACCTAACTCTATTCCTCTCCCCAGTGCGGCCTCATATATCATTAACTTGCTGACAAATCCGTTGAACGGCGGAATTCCGGAAACCGAAAACGCAGCAAATATGCAGGCGACTGCTGTCACTGGCATGTTCTTTGCGAGTCCACCCATTTCATCAAGGTATCTTGTACCGGTTGCGTATATTAGACAACCTGCACATAAGGAGAGCAATCCTTTGAATATTGCGTGATTCAGCAAGTAGAAGAGTCCTGCTGCAACACCAAGTGCAGTTCCGATTCCAACTCCCAAGAACATGTATCCTATTTGACTAATTGTGTGATACGCGAGCAATCTCTCGATATCCTTTTGAGCAAGAGCGCACATCACGGCTACCGTCATTGTGATTACGCCTATCGTTGAAACGGTAAGCTGCCAGAGGAGACTCTTACCCAGGACTTCTCCAAACAGGAAATACATTCGCGCAACGAGATATATACCTGCTTTAACCATCGCGGCTGCATGCAGAAGCGCAGTGGCTGGAGACGGGGCAACTGTGGCATCGGGTAGCCATGTATGCAACGGGAATTGAACGGATTTTGCAATTGCTGCGACAAGGAATAGCACCGCAATTATCACGGCAACATCCTTACAGTATATCAGTTTTCTTGGAAGTTCCTCGAATAGAAGAGTTCCCGCTGCTAGATACGTCCAAATAATCCCTACTAGTAATGCAAGCCCTGTTCCGTGTGTGAGCATGATTGCCTTGTATGATGCTCTTAAATGATCCGGCTTCTCATAGTGGAACCCTGTAAGGAGATATGAGCATATGCCTACCAGTTCCCAGAAGACGAATAGTAGTATCAGGTCGCCTGCAAATGCTAACCCGGTCATGGAGCCTATAAATATCAGCATTACCGCATAGAATCTTCCTAGGTGTTCTTCTCGCTCCATATCGGCCACTGCATATAGGAGATCCAGTGTGCCAAAGCCTGATGCTATCCCAGCTATTAACAAACTTAGACTGTCTATGTAAAGGGCAAATTTCATTCCTATGAACGGTTGCGCTATCATTGGAACTAGTGCTGCAAATTTTTCTGAAAACTCGAGCGTGAATATCACTTTTCCTTTCTCGAGTACTTCTGGTATCAGCATGAAGACCAGTGCTGCAGATATGAATGCTATTATTGTCGAGAACCAGCCGACTCCCTTCTTTGAAACATTACCCAGAGGGTACGCAAAAATTGCGGCCAGTATTGGGATCGAAAACGCAAGAACTCCGATCATTCCCGGATCCAACCCTACCACCTCGCTTCATTCTTTATAAATTTCTTTGAGTAATGCTGTAGCCTCTTCACGTGGAACAAATCTTAATGCTCTCGATGAGCAGAACTTCACGCACTCCGGATCACCATCGCATAGATCACACTTTATCGAAACCCTCAACGCTTCATTGAACCACGGGACAGAAAGTGGACACATGACATTACACAACTGGCAACCTATGCACTTCATTACGTCTATTGTCACTATTCCGGTATCCTCGTCTTTAACGATTGCCGACACTGGGCACACCGTTGCACAAATGGGCTCTTCGCAATGGTGACAATAAACCGCTTCAAACCTTTTTAATTCTTCAGCGAAGCTTATCTTTATATTTGAGAGGTTGTAATCGAGAACCCCGTAGTGTTTATAGGAGCATGCGATCATGCACGATGTACATCCCGTACATCTCCACGGATTATAAACAAGTACCATTTGCGTCATCTGCGTCCCTCTCTTAATGGTGGTTAATTGAAAGTCATGAGCAACATTGAATCAGTACCTACATTTTTAAACATTTTTTGCCACAAAAAACCAGCAATCAAACCTGTTACGAAGATCTTCCATAGCAATAGCCCGTTATTGATAATCATAACAATAATCAAAATAATTTTTATACAAACGGACATTAAGATGCGTCATACTTTCGAATAAGGAAACCATCAATGATGTAATTGCAAAGAGAAGGAGCTATCTATCTATATTTCGTTTTTTGAACAATAAGGTGCTAAAGTGATACTATTAAGGGTAAAAGTAAGACCGACCGCCGGAAAATCCTGCCTCATTTTGATCTTTGATGTAAAGAATGTTGTTACGTTTATTTAAAAAAGTAACAACTTTTTCTTTTTGTACCCTCTCATGTGTATTTGATAGCCCGGCAAAAACGTATTGCAATTCGCTTTGCGTAGGTTGTAAGATCATGTGCCTTATGCACTTTTTCGCTCCCTAACAATATAATCGGAGACTGAGTATCAATTCTTCTCCTTTGTTGTTATTTCTTTGAGAAGAAAGTTAAAATAATTTACCTTTTGGGGGGAAATATATGAACGTTGACGTTTGAAGAAAAAATTACAGTAACATCTCTACAATCATTGTATTTAATATCCAAGTGTTTTTCGTTTATCGTAAATTGATTATATTGTGCGTCGACTAATTTTAGACGGAAGGAGATATTAGTTTTTCTTCCTCTCTACGCAAAAGATATAAAACTTTCTTATCATAACATTGCCGGAACGTATTAGCAGTCCGTTAGGCCCATTTACGCTTCCGAATAGGACAGTGAGAACGAGAGGATCGAGTATGGGGCTGCGGCCAGCAGAAATGGAAATTGTGAAAATAATTTGTCATAAGGATTATGAGCGGTCGATACTCTGCGCACTTCATGAACTTGGATGTGTAGAATTCATAGATGTCGAGCGAAAAGGGACGACACGGGCCACAACGAGAGAGGAGAGCGAAATTCTTTCATCATTAGGGATTGTTTCTAGAATTATCGATTATCTCGGCCTCGAGAGGTATGAACCCGCGATAGAGAGAATAGAAATAGATGATAGGAAGTTGGAGAATATACTAAGATTCACAAAAGAGTTGCTGAACGAGGTTTCACCCATTGTTGACAAGCTTAGAGAGGAGGAAGAAAAGCTCATCAGAGAGAAGAACGAATGGGAAACTATGAAAAAGATTGCCGAGCAACTTGCTCCATTAAGGGTAAGACTCGAACACCTAGGTGCGGGGAAGTATTTCTTCACTGTGGCAGGAGTTGTTAAAACTGCTAGGGTTCGAAGACTTGAGTGGAATATAAGAGAGGCTACTGATGGCGCTTATGTTTTCTTTGAACACCCAATAGGAAAGGAGGAAAGTGTCGTAATAATAGGATCATTATTGGAGTACTCGGATGTCATAAGGAGAGTACTCTTCGCATTCGACTTTGATGAGTTCAAAATTCCGGTGAACATCCAAGGGTCGGCGGAGCAAATAGTTGAGGAAGCTAACAAGAGAATTTTGGAAATAGAGGGGGATCTTGAGAAAATCAACGAAGAGAGGGCCAAAATTGCCGAAAAGTATAGAGTTAAGCTTCTTGCGTTGGAAGAGATATTAAAACTCGAGAGAGATAGAATAGAGATTAGGCAGAAATTCAGGGAAACTGCCGATACTGTTGAAATGTGGGGATGGGTACCGAGGAAGTATAGGAAGACCGTAGAGGAGGCGGTAGAGAGGGCAAGTGATGGAACTGCATATATAAAGTTTGAAGAACCAGATTTTCCGCCTGAGGAGTTTCCCACATATCTTGAGAATCCAAATGTCGTGAAACCATGCGAGAGATTGGTAAAAGCATATGGAGTTCCAAGATACGAGGAAATAGATCCCTCGCGGATAATAGCAATAACATTCCCGATAATATTTGGAATAATGTTTGCCGATGTTGGACATGGTGCTATACTTACGTTATTGGGACTTGCAGGCATATTAATGAAACCAATACCAAAACCTAAGGGTATCGTGGACGAAATCATGGAATATATAAGGAAAGGAGGAGTACTACTCCTTACATGCGGAATTTCATCCGTTATTTGGGGGTTCATCTTTGGAACTTTCTTTGGCATTCCAGGGTTCTTTAAACCGATATGGTTCTCCCCAGAGGCCGAAATGACAGAATTCGGCGTAGGTGGAAGGTTCTTACTACTAGAACTTGCAATAGTTATCGGAGTACTACACATATCTTCTGGAATACTGATTGCAGTCATCCAGAAATTGAGGCATGGAGAGTACGGGGAGGCGCTTCTCGGAAGATTTCCATTGCTGATAATCTACTGGTCGGCATCAATACTCGTGTTTAGCCGAGGCATAGGATTGAACTTTATGCTTTGGTTCCAACCGATAAGTGGAGAGTTTGACATTGCATTAATACCATTCCTGAAGTTCGCTGTCCCAAACGCTATGTACTTGAGCATCTTCGGGATCATCGTGCCGCTGTTGCTGGTGCTTACATACTACGGAAGGCACGGTATGGAAGGAGTATCGGAGGCAATAGACTTTCTATTGAGTCTGTTGAGCCATACTGTAAGTTATGCTCGAATATTTGCGCTCAACCTCATACATGGAGTACTTTCACAAATTTGTGCAACGATGATTCCAGGATTCTGGATATACGTACATACCTATATTCCTGTGCATGGCCATTACGGAATTCAGGTGAGTATCGTAGGAATAATTGCAGGAACGCTAATAATATTGATGTTAGAGGCACTAATAGCGTTCCTTCACACGCTCCGACTCCACTGGGTCGAGTGGTTCTCGAAATTCTACATCAGAGAAGGAAAGGAATTCTTGCCATTCAAGTCTGAGCGTCTGTTCACAATTCCAACATACATTTCTGCACTACCAATTCGTAGATAACAATTAGGTATTTATTCCAAGGTAGGCAATAATGTAGGGAGCGCTGATGAGTAGAGAAGATGCATGGGCAAATGCAGCTAAGTGGATGGGCTGGGGGCTGGGATTGCCGATTATGGTATTCGTGGGAGCATATATTGGGCATGTCATTGGGTCACAATACGGGAAGATGTACGAAGCAATAGGCATCATAGTGGGAGCATTATTAGGGTTTTTTGTCGGAGTTTATGACATCCTCATGACGGCGAAAATCATAGAGAGAAAGAAGAAAGGAAGGACTCACCGGAGTAAAAGCAATACTCAGTAGGAGGTAAGGGTCATGTTAAGGGAACCTTTCTCTTATTCTTTTATAAATGCTTGGATAAGAGCAATAATGTCGAGATTTGTGACGATAGGCGACTTTGAGAGAGCTATTTCAGCTACAACTTTTGAAGAGGCATTCAGGCTAATAGCTGCCACTACATACGCGAATGTGCTTTCTGACATCTCACCTGAGAAAATACTGACGTTTGAGGAGGTTGATACGAGGCTAAGCAAGCATTTCATAGACACATTTGTGAGAATACTGAGACTCGTTCCAAAGCGGGCAGAAGACTTCTTGATGACTTATTTCAAGAAATTCGAATTTTCTAATCTTAAGGTGGTGCTACGAGCGAAGCATGCGAGACTTTCCAGAGAAGAAACCATGAAGTACCTTCTTCCGACATCGGAGGTAGAGTTTCACCTATTGGAAACCTACATGGACACCGCTGATATCGAATCTCTTATAGAACATATTCCTTATAGGGCTGTAAGAAAAGCACTCCAAGATGCATTACCGAGTTATAAGGAACTTGGAAATACGGTGCCCCTTGAGGTCGCATTGGATAAATTGTTCTTCTCAATGATATGGGATAAGATCGATAAGCTTTCAGGAATTGACAGAAAGGAAGCCATGAGGCATATAGGGCTGGAGGCAGATCTTCAAAACATAATGACCATTTTGCGGTGTAAAGCCCTAAACATAGATCAGAACGTATTAAGACAATTTATCTTGCCATCTCGATATCATTTTGGAGAGCAAATACAGAGGAGATGCATATTAGCAACGACTATAGAGGATGTGCTCTATGTGTTACTTAACACGTACTATAAAGATCTGATTTCTCGAGTTAAGGATACTTACGAAAAATACAAAAACATAACCAATGCGGAACGGCTTATAGAACAATACAAGGCACACGAGTATCATAGGACGTTCATAGGATACCCATTCCACATTGGAACAATCCTATCGTTCTTTAATTTGAAATTTTATGAAACAAGAAACGTACGTATAACCTTACTAGGAAAATTTGAGGGGGTTGCTCCTGAAAGGTTACGAAATCTTTTAATAATATTTTGAGGAGAAATGACAAAGGAGGGATGGCGAAATGGACGCCCGGAAAAAATTCATTCTTACACAAATGTTCTTCGTTGCAAGTGTGGTACTCATAATACTTTTCATGGTGCTGGTGCCTGTCGCAACCGCGAATTCAGGTTCTACGCAGGCCGTCAAAACAGCCGAGGAACAAACCACTACTGTGGAGATGAAAATTGATGTGGGACTTTTAGCACTTGGTGCGGGTATCGCCGTTGGGCTAGCGGGTTTGGGCGCAGGCCTTGGAATGGGAGCCGCGGGATCTGCAGCAATGGGGGCTATCGCAGAGAGACCTGAGATTTTCGGTAGGACAATGATCTACATAGTGTTCATAGAAGCTATTGCAATATACGGCCTTGTGATTGGATTCTTACTGTGCTTCGCAATTACGGGATTAATCCCTTAATTGTCAGAAGCGACATCCCATTTTCTTCATTTTTCTTCTTAGCAGGGATGGTAGTAATGAGGGAAGAAGTAACTTTTTTAATAGAATTTCTCAAAGCTTATAGTCCAACGGGAAATGTAGAAAAGGCTGTTAAAGTTTTTTGCAATGAGGCCTTAAAGTTAGGATTCGTACCAGAAATGGATTCTCTTGGCAATGTCATATGTGAAATAGGACAGGGGAACAGTGTTATTCTCCTATGTGGGCATATAGACACCGTGGAAAAGGAAATTCCTGTGACTGTGAGGGGTAATATTATCTCTGGACGTGGAGCTGTTGATGCGAAATCTTCTCTCGCGGCAATGTTGTATGCTATGAGAAAGGTGAGACCGCTAGTTGAGAAAAATAAGAGTTTTAAAGTTGTACTTGCCGGAGTGATAGACGAGGAAGGGTCTTCTGAGGGTGTGAGAGAGATCATCAAGAGATTTCGAAGCATTGATGTTGCGGTTGTTGGAGAGCCTACAAGAACCTATGGAATTGCAATCTCATATCGAGGGAGGATTTTCTTTAGAGTTCACGCACATGGTACACGAGCGCACATCAGTGCGTATAGGAAGTTCGGAAACCCCATTGAACGTATTATGGAGTTTTGGAGTAATTTAAGCAAGTATTTGAGGAACAAATATCGCGGAGAGATCATTGGAGGGCCTGTAAAGATAGAGGGGGGATGCTTTGATAACGTTTTGCCCGAGAGTTGCGATATGGCAGTAGATTTAAGGATCCCGCCAGCATTGGACGTTCACGAGTTGTTAGACAATATTCGCAATCTTGCGAGTACTACTAATGTACTAATAGAGAATCTTTCATTTGTGCCTCCCTTTGAAACTTCACCGGGTAACCCTATCGTGGCAAGTTTCTTGAATGCTATTAGGAGGATACTTAAAAGAGATCCTGTTATTTTGAGAAAAAGTGGTACTTGCGATGCCAATATCATCGCTTCACAGTTAAAAATCCCCGTGGTTGTATACGGGCCGGGCAATCCGCGGCTAAGCCATACGGATATTGAGAGAATTTCGATAGAAGAGTACCTCTTATCAATTGAGGTGCTGAGCGCCGCAATATCCGAGTATATTGAGAAAAACGCGCGGAAAAGCACATAAATCAAAAATAATGGGGAAGGGGAGCGCACACGGGGAGCCGCCCGTATCACATCCTCTGGGCCGCCACTCCTTCATTGTTCGGACGGGCCTTTACGGCAAAATATTTTCCCTCTCGCGTCTTTTAAAAATTTCTCTCCTAACAGATAACATTCAAAATTTCCCTTAAAGTTCTCATCAGTTAATTTTAGTATTTTTTTATCGGTAGATTTTCTGAATGAACGAGACGCTTTTCACGTGGAGTGTTCATCTACCGTCACAAAAGATACCCAGAGTTTTTTGGTATTTGCTCGATATGATCATCATTTTTGGTTTTCTAGGATCTTGAATGCGAGAGTATAACTTGTGGTTTTCAAAGGGGATTTATGTTAATCCATGACATCTGATGTTTATTTAGCCCGCGTTCGAGGAGTTTTTCGGGCGTCTAGAAATTCGTCTTTATTGTCCTTTTAATTTTTATCGTATATTAGGTTCGATATTTAACAAGTAGTGAGTACTTGGAAAATCTCACTTTTGAATTGTTCATATTCGTGATTCCTCTTTTTTGATTCGCAAATGTATTCTCTGATGATTATTAGGGAGAGAACTTTCATAATTGTGCACATCAGAATCATGTTTTTCTTAAATATAATAAGAGTCGTGAAAGTGGCGCAAATTTTGCTTTTTAGTACCATTAATGCCTCATAAGTGGTCAAAAACGTATGAGTGATTCAATCTACCATTATTATGCTACCCGAGCAATTTGCAACATCAGATAATTGTAGTATCGATTTCTGAGATAGGAACTTAGGGGGTTTACTAAGTTCATTGATACGTATGGTTAGCTTTAAAAAGTATTGCCTAACATCCCTATTCTTAGAGAATAAGCAATTGGGGGTTCTAGAATATGGCAAAGGTGAAGGAGAAGATTCTAGAACTCCTCAAAGAGGGCCCTAAGACCGCCGAGGAGATAATCTCCTCGATCAGCGGCACAAAGCCAGGTGTCATCAAGGGACTACTTACAAAGATGGCTAAGAAGGGAGAGATAAAGAAGGTCGACGATAAGTACTCCCTTCCATAGCGGCGCCGATACTATAGAGCCTCCAACACGCTCTCAAAAATTTATTTTTTATTCCTCTATTTCTTCGACTTCCTCGATTTCGTAAAATTTCATTATCTGGAGCTCACTGTCCTTGAAGTAACCCTTTAATATGACTCGCTTTCCGGCAAGCCCTTCCTGTGGAGGATCGCCGAAGAACACCGCAGGGTACGTACCACTGTCGTCCGCAACAAAATAGTGATACACCTTGCGCATTTCCGGCTGATCTATTGGTCCATGGACCGAACATAGCCACTCAGAATCCGTCATATCCAGACTCCTCTTACAGTAAGGGCATGAAGGATACTCCATTATTTCCTCTTCAAGTATCAGAACGGATACTATAAATGCTCCACGTGCTTGTGTCATGCTTTTGAGGTTTTCGGCCCATGCTGGTTTCAATTGCAGTATTGGTGGCAACTCTTCCTCATCTAACTCCGTAATTTTTGACCTTTCTGTGACCCTTAATAGAGTTCTCCCCCTCACACTAGTTAGTGTGTAATTTTCGATAAGCACGGGCTTCTCCTCAAGTTGTCTTACTTTTTCTACGTTTTCCGCACCGAAGACTACACACCAGAGCCTTTCGTCCTCATTTACTAAGACGAAAATGCAGTAAGGGGTCTCTTCACCTCTGCTTCTCGTTATTCTTACGGGCCCCACCTCTAGGATTCTTCCCTTCTTCGGCTCTACGAGTATCGATGATACGTCTGCTCCGAGTTCTTTCGCCACAACTATTGCCAGTGCTCTTATATTTGCTTTCCAGTTCAATCTCCTCGCAAGCCTCGTAACTCTATCGAAGAATTCCTCTTTGGATATCGGAATCTGATCCTTGATTTTCTCCCATATTTCCTCGAGAATCAAAGACCGTGACAATACTTTAGCACCTCTTCTGAATGTTCCCTCAAGCATTTTGAGCCACATGACGTCTTTTTAGTAATTAATTTCCAAAGATTCTAATAAAGCTTGCTGGATTCCCCGTCCACATGTAACGATACTCATGCTAGCTTTCATTAATACGTGATTTTGCGGTAGGCTAAGAACTTCTCCTTCCTTAAGAATTAGAATGCTGATTTGTAGAGATGGGCAGTACCCTAGGGTAAAAGATGCACGAGAGGATTAAAGCAATAAAGCCTAAAAGGCCCTCCTCTGGTCCGAAGGTCCGTCCCACGAACCACCATGGAAGATCGCCTTTGACGATAAAAATACTACAAAGAGATATCCCGCTGATTGGGAAGCCAAATACACAACCCTCGGAAGCGTTCCATCCAATATGAAACCCTATTGCCGAGAGCAGAGTTCCTGTCTTCAACCTAAGTGTTGCAAGAAAAATGCCTGCCATTAATAGGAAGAAAAACGCAGTAACTGAAAAACCGGGATTGTTTATGTGCAGAAGCGCGAAAGCTACACTTGATGCGATTATTGCGAGTGTTTTCCCCATTTTCATTACATTTTTGAGGAAGTATCCTCTTATTACGAGTTCTTCGCCGATGCTTCCGAGAAGAACTGCCAAAAATGAGCAAAAAATGTTGCAATCGACTGATAACAGGAGATGAATACTTACGTTAAAAAGTAATATAAATACGGAAATTGTTGCTGAAAAAGAAATGAATGCAAGCAATATTCCCCTTATGAGGGCACTAACTACTACTCGTTTATTGATTTGCCCCAATACAACGGCCATATTTTCTCCGTCTAATAGCTTATTGAAAAGTACCACAAGTAAGATCGCGCTAAGAAGCGATGCCATGTTCATGAACAGCAAGGTTCTAATATTTGCAATTACAACCATGACGAAAGTAAGCAGTATCCACAACATGAGAACAAGCAACGCCTTCACTAGTGAGGCAAACTCGGCTCTCGAAGGTACCTCATTAAATATCATTACATGAAATCTCCTTCTTTAGTTCTTCTAAATACTTTAGCAGGAAATTGTGCCTTTTTTCTGCAATCATTTTGGCCGTCTGCGTATACATTATATCCTTTAATTTCAGTAGTTTCTCGTAGAAGTGTCTTATGGAATCTGAGAGAGTTCTCCCCAAGTAACCCCCGTACATGAAAGTTCTCGCCACACCTATTGCTCCCAATGCGTCCAGTTTATCCGCATCAGAAAGTATCTTTGCCTCTAGGGTTTTCGGTTCCTCCTTCCTCCTATATCTATGTGCTCTTATCGCATGAACTACTTGCTCTATTTTCTCATTAGGTACTCCCAATTCCATGAGAACTTGACGTGCAATTCTCACAGAAGCTTCTTCATGAGGTGTTCCATGTTCTAGTTCTTCTTTAATTCCAACATCATGTAAGAGCGCTGCCAGTTCCAATACAAATATGTCTCCGCCTTCTCTTTCTGATATTTTCCTACATAGTTCTCTTACTCGTTCAACATGCTCAAAATCGTGTCCCGCTACGCCATCCCTTAGTATTTCCCGCACAAATTCTTCTACCTTCTCTAGAATCGTTTTCTCGCTATCTTCAGAAGGTGACATAGGAATCCCCTCTCGTACTGAGGGGAATTGCATGTAGATGCTCTGTGAATAGTTTACTCACAAGAGCTCTTACGCTTTTCTCACTTTAATCTTCGAAGAGCTACACAACAATCTACAGCGAGCACACCACGTATCTCCATTATCTTATCGATGACCTCACGTAAGTGATCCAGATCCCGCGCTTCAACTATACAGATAATCCCACACTTTCCTGTGGCTTCCCAAGCGCGCACAACCTCTTCCATTTCTCTTATTGCATTTGTTATTGCATTTATTTGCCTGATACTCGGTGATATAGTAACTATTGCTGTCACCGAACGACCCATTTTCTTAGGATTCAAAACTATTGTGAATCTCTCTATTATTTCATCTCTAATCAGCCTTTCGATTCTCTTACGTACCGCGGAGGGGGATAGACCAAGCTTTTCTCCTATCTCCGTATAACTCATCCGTGCGTTCTGTGAAAGTAGCGATAGAATTTTCTTGTCCACCTCATCAAGGTACTTTACCAATTCTATCACCATCGATCTCTATTTTTGCGTCATTGATATAATCAGATGAACAGTAAAGCCCTCGTGTAATTTAATTGCATTAAGTGACTAATAAGCCTTTACTTTTTATCAGGACAATATTATACAAATTCAGAACCAAAGAGAGAAAATATTGCACTCAGTAAAGGAAAATTTCGCGACATTTGCAATAAAATATGTCATAAATGGGGAATTTTTTGTGCACTTTTGCCGCATAATGTTGCTAACTGCGGAAATATATTCGCTAATATGGAAAATTTCATGAACAGAAAGATGCTGTTTTATGACAAAAGTTATACCAATAATTTTAAAACACACCCTTTCAGGGTCTCGCGCATGTCAAAAATTAAATATAGCAGTTCAAAAAAGATCCAAAAGGTATCATTCTTTGACCAAAATATACAGTTATTGCACTCTTTAGTTCAGGTTTGTGCCTCACGATTATAATATAACATGAGAAAGTTCGGAGGTGATGAGTGTGAAGCTATACCAGTTTGCAGCACGAAAAGAGGAAGGTGACTACTACTGGGTTGCAATAGTCGGATATAAGGATGACGTTGCGTTCACCGTGGTTGCAGAGTCCCTTGACGAACTCGTAAAGGAGATAGAGGCAAAGGCACAAAGCCAGTTCCCAAGGCTACTGGAGACAGACCACGTATGGATCGATGTTCGCAGAGTGCTTCTCAGCGAGATATCGGTGCCTGACCACATGCTCACTAAGGCGCTCGAGGATCTTCCGCCAAGAACCATACTCGGCAGAGAGGTGCCCGCCCATGTTGCTGCAAGGATAGAGTTCGAGTTGTCACCGATACTCGGTATTGGCAGAGTTAGCGAGGAAATCCTAGAATCAGGGGTCGCAAGATACAGAACCTTGATTGCAAGAGATGAAGTGTGCGCGGCTGCGATGTGCAATCCAGCAGAGGTTTCACTTGTCGTTGAAAATGGAGAACTTAAGTGGAAGATCGAGCGTAGCAGCGGTGAGGTAAAGACCTTCAGTGCACGCATAGAGGCGTAATTTACCTACACAATTTATTTATTTCATCAAAATTTGTTCAATACTCAAATTTTGTTTTTTATTCTATTTTCATTCTAGCTAAAAAAGGAAAGGAGGTGAGAAAGGGTGATAATAACGACGCAAAAACCTTTGGAAGAGATTCTAAATTACTTGAGGCCTTATAGGAAGATCTTCATCATAGGGTGCGGCACTTGTGCAACCGAGTGCCAAACGGGTGGGGAAAAGCAGGTACAGGAAATGAAGGAGAAATTAGAAAAGGAGGGTTTCGAGGTCGTTGGAACGGGGATGATAGAGAGCCCATGTGACGAGCGACTGACGAGGAAGTTTATAAGGGCACAGAGAAAGAATGGTCGAGCATTAGATGATGCAGAAGCGGTTCTAGTATTGGCATGTGGCGCGGGAGTGCAGGTTGTTGCAGAGTTACTTGATAAGCCGGTGTTTCCAGGGTTGAATACGCATTTTATAGGTAAGGTTGAGAGGATCGGGAGATTTTATGAGAGATGCAGAGCATGCGGGGAGTGCGTACTTGGAGAGACTGGTGGGATTTGCCCTGTTACCCAGTGCGCGAAGGGGCTACTTAACGGCCCTTGCGGTGGTATGGCGGATGGGAAATGCGAGGTTGGAGGTTGGACTAGGCCCTGTGCGTGGGTGTTGATATATGAAAGGTTGAAGGCGATGGGGCGTCTTGATCTTTTCAAGAAATTCCGCCCGCCTAGGGATTATAGTAGGAAAGCAGGTCCAGGAGAAGTTGTATGGAGGTGAGAGAAGTGGGAGGCGTTTTTAGCACACTCATGAGGAAAATAAAGAACGGCGAGTTTGTGATCACCGGGGAGATAGAGCCTGAGAAGACTACAAACATAGGGGAGATTTTAGAAGCTGCAGCGAAGTTGAAGGGTTACGTGGTTGCTGTTAACATCACGGATAATCCGCAGGGCTTTGCATACATGAGTGGACTTTTGCCTTCGTTCCTAATACAGGAAGTTGTGGGCTTAGAGGTAATATATCAGGTAACATGCAGGGATAGAAATCGGCTTGCCATCTTCTCGGATCTTCTCGCTGCAGGTAGCGTTGGAATTAGGAACATTCTTGCTCTGACGGGAGATCACGTTGTTTTAGGAGATGTTCCACAGGGTAAGCCTGTCTTTGATTTAGATGCTGCACAGCTCGTATGGATGATAAGAAGAATGGTTGACGAGGGGGTCGACCCTGCTGGTAACCCCATAGATAACCCCCCTAAGTTTCACGTGGGCGTTGCTGCGAACCCCAACGCGAATCCATTAGAGCCTGAGATATTGAAGCTTGAGAGAAAAGTAAGCGTTGGCGCGGAGTTTGTTCAGACACAAGTTGTTTACGACATAGAGGTTGCGAAGAGGTTCCTTGACGACGTTAGTTATCTTAAGGTCCCAATAATCATAGGAATATGCCCATTAAAGAGCGTAAAAATGGCAAAGTGGCTGGATGAGAAATGCCCCGGTATCAGTATACCTAAGGACTTAATGGAGGAGTTGATAAGGGCAAAAGAGCGTGGTGGCAAGCAGGCAATATGGGAGGTCAACATAGAGTACTTTGGAGACTTCATACGAGAGCTTCGTAGGACCACCCGTGCCGCTGGTGTTCATGTGATGGCCGTGGGAATGGAGGAACTGATTCCGCCGATAATAGAGCGTGCTGGGTTGGTCAAAGAAGCCATTGATTGGCGGACATATATTGTGAACAAGATAAGCAAAGTTATCCTTCCTCAGAAATAATTTAAACCAAAATGTTCATTTTTTATCCTTCTATCCTCACATTTTGTTCTATTTCTTTTACCATTGTGTCCCTAATTCTTACCTCTAATTTTTATTTAGAGCATGAAACTATGAAATTCTAGAATAAGTTGTTCCGGTACATGGCATTATTAGGCAGTGGGTGTGAAATATCATGACCAAGGTGAAATGGGGAATAGAGTTCGTGCCGGATTCGGCGATAGAAAAAGTCGTGAATTTTATAAAATTGGCGGAAGACGCGGGATTTCACTATGCCTGGATCACCGATCATTACAACAATAGGAACGTCTATGTGACTCTGACCGCGGCGGCTCTCCAAACGAGCAAAATAAACTTGGGTCCCGGTATAACTAACCCATATGTGATAAATCCGGCATGGACCGCATCTGCAATCGCGAGTTTGCATGAAGTGTCTGGAGGGAGGGCCGTTCTGGGAATAGGTCCTGGGGACAAGGCAACGTTCAATACACTCGGTATAGAGTGGCAAAAGCCACTAACTGCAGTAAGAGAGGCAGTGGCGACGATAAGGAGACTTTTAAGAGGGGAGCTTGTAAAAAGCAAAGGTCAAGTCTTCAAGTACGCCGGAGCCAAGTTAAGCTATCGTCCCCAGGGAGAAATTCCAATATACATAGGTGCGCAGGGTCCTAAGATGTTAAGGCTTGCGGGAGAGATAGGTGATGGTGTTTTAATAAACGCCTCGCATCCACGGGACTTTGAATATGCCATCAAGATGATAAAGGAAGGCGCCGAGAAGGCGAATAGGGACATAAAATCGATAGATGTCGCCGCTTATACCTGCTTTTCCATCTCGGAGGACTATGAGGTCGCGAAAGAGAAGGCAAAACAGGTGGTCGCATTCATAGTGGCAGGATCTCCCCCACAGGTTCTGGAGAGGCATGGAATATCCCCCGATGTAGCTGACATAATACGAGGACATATTGCAAAGGGGCCAAAGGGATTTGTTGATGCTTTTAATGCAGTAACAGATGAAATGGTCGATGCATTCGCGATATATGGAAGGCCGGAGGACGTCGTTGAGAAGATAAATCAGTTGTTGAAGGTTGGAGTAACACAGGTCGTTGTAGGAAGCCCCATCGGCCCGAAGAAGAAGAATGCCATAAGATTAATTAAGGAAAAGGTGTTTCCACATTTTACATGAAGCGTATCCATAGTTCTCGTTTTTTTATTGATGAGCGCTCAGTTTCCGCATCACTAATTTTTAGAAACGTATAAGTGACTTATTCGGGATACTTTAACCGTGTGTCAAGTAGAGAGGATGGAGGACTACGAATGAATGACATTTTCAATCTGTTGGACTTCTTAGTGATGTTAATAGCAATATTTTATGTGATAGTAGTGATATCGATCGGAGAGGCTTTGAGAAAAGCAAGAAATCTGCCATCGACCTTCACTAGAAAAATTATACACATGTTTGCTGGATTCTCCGTTTATACGGTGCCATTCTACCCACACTTATGGCCGGCAACACTGGTTGCGTTGCTATTTACAATTCTAGTTTATCTATCTGGGCCAAGGACTCCCATAAAGAGGTTGCGCGGGTGGTTTGAGGTAATGGCTAGAGAAGAAGATGTGCTAGCAGGCCACATTCTTGGACCATTTTATTACTGTGTTTCCATAACCGTAGTTACAGGCGTTTTAACGTTTGGAGCCTTCCTTGGGTACCTTCCTGCTGCATATTATCTGATGGCGGGTATTGCTATAACAATAATGATGTGGGGAGATGGTGTAGGTGACCTGATAGGTAGACGCTGGGGCAAGCACAAGTATGAGATCGTTAAGGGGGCTCAAAGAAGCCTTGAGGGCTCCTTAGGTGTTTTCGTTTTCGGGTTCATAGGTGCATTGGTCGCAATAATGTTTTTCGGAGTGCTGGTCCCACAGGTGCCATGGAACAGGGTGGTAGCGTGGGAATGCTCCTTAGACATCTTCTCAATAATTATGCTATCACTTATCGCTGCTGCACTTGGCACATTGATTGAGGCGATTAGCCCTCGAGGATTCGATAACATAACGATACCTTTCATTTTGACCCCGGTTCTCATAGCGCTAGGGGAAATAATGGGAGTTTTCTAGCGTCAGTAGAGCCCTGCCTCGTCCATATATTTCTTTATTTCCCTGATGGCTCGCTGAGCCTTCTCGCTCATTCTCACCTTCTTTTCAAGTTCCTCTTCTCGATGCTCTCTTCTTTCGGTCTTTGTCCTTTGTTGGATTGCGGATTCTCTACATGTACCATCGGGATTCATTGCATGCTTTGCGCACATTGCAAATTTACATTCTGGGCCTTGGCAGAGGTCACCAGCCCATTTGCAGAAGTATATCACAGTTTTGCTCATACGCTTTTTCACAAGTGCCTTTTGAGCACACCTAAAGAACTTACACTTCACGGTGCACCTTTTCATAACTCACACCCAGATTTTCAGAGTGTCTAGAGAAAAATCGCATGAAAAGGCACCACTCCTCTCATTGCTTATAAATCCCTCTTAAAAAAGTTGTACGAGCTTCTTATGGGCGCTTTTTTGGTGGAGGTTGCATGAACTATCTTTTTGGGAATATACATGTTCACGAAACCGCCACCACTTGGCATCATAAAATTTATAACTCTAAGCTAAGACGTGCATTCTCTTACATAAATGTTTCTTTTATCGAAGTGATTCCCGGTATGGCTCGTTCTGGTCGGAACTTTTCCTGAGTAGATTCATTTTGTATGCTTCTCCATATAATTTTTAGGCGTATTTCATGTGTTAGAATCGAACTTCTATTGTTATGCACGTAAATGATAATAATCTTCATTTCGTGGTCGGCATATGGAGTACTATTAATAAAAAGAAAATCACGTCATTAACTTGCTTTTTCTCGGTTTAATATTTTGAAGGACAAATCATATATCTTTAAATGCCTGTGGTCAGTTTTGTGCACGGAAATACCCAGCCCTTGTGGGCAATACTGTTCTTTGACATCCTAAGTTTCAATGCCAATGGTCCCTAGATAGAGGAGACAATCTATGGCTTTAAATAATAGATCTGAGATCAATGTGCGGGAGTATCGGGATAGAGATAAAGCTATCCTCTCGAAAGTTGCGTTTAGAGCGTTTATGTGGCCTCATGATGCGGTATGGGCAATATGGGGGCTTGATAGCCGAGATATCACGTTTGTTGCGGAGATAAATGGAGTGCCGGTCGGCGCGATAGAGTTAGAGACGTTTTACTTTAAGGATAGAGAGCATGGCTACATATACTACATATTTGTGGACCCAGATTATTGGGGGCGTGGAGTTGGAACCGCACTTATGAATAAGGCAGAGGAGTATTTTAGATCTGAGGACATTTGTGATGTTTGGGGGACCACATGGACGAAGAACTATCGTATGAGGAGGTTATTCGAGAAAACAGGATATAAACTCATAAGTAGAGAGGAGTTGCGTAAGAAGTACACTAGACGCGAATATAAGACTCTGCTGTGGAACCTTTATGCGGGGCCGGGGGAACTTATTTACTGGAAGAGAGTGTGCTGAGGTGGTTATGTGACGTGGAAGATAATACTATGTAGTGGCGCCGAACATTTAGAAGAGGATCTGAGAAAGTTGAGTTATGACGTATATAAGTCCGGATTAAATTATGATGGAAAACGATTCTTCCCAAATAGTGACCTCTATACAAGAATAGACGGAATAGATGAGTTGAGTGGGAAAGACGTTCTCGTGATTCAGAGTGGTACCTTCAGCGGTGAACTTGATAGGGAAAAATTCACAACTGCAGATAGGGTTTGGGAAGTTTTGCAGGTACTTGATGTGCTCAGGTGTCCGCTTAAAGTTGAGGAAAAGGGACATAAAGTGTATGAGTATGAGGAGTTAGAACCTCCTCGGAGGATAGAAGTTCTGTATACCTTTCTCCCTTGCGCGTTGCAGGATAAGGCGTTTAAAACGGGAGAGGCCGTTTCAGCAAAACTGGCGGTCGAGTTAACACTTGCAAAGGCCGACAGAGTTATTACAATAGATCCTCATCCCCCAGAGGACGTTTGGTGGGTGAGAAGGCTCAGGGAGGAAAATAAATTAGTAATATTATCAGCAGTCCCTATGCTTATCGATGAGGCGTCCAATAGATTTGGCATTAAGGAGTACGAGTTAATAGCGCCGGACGAGGGTGCACAGCGTAGGCTCGGAATACGTGGATTTACAAAGCAGAGAATTGACAGTTTTACTGTCGTAATGCGTGGAGAATTGAACGTTGCGGGGAAGAATATTATTGTGATCGACGATCTGACAAAGAGCGGATCAACTCTGATAAAGGCGAGAGAGAATCTCATGAAAATGGGCGCACAGGACGTTATCTGTTGTGTGACGCATGTGCTTCCCACAGTGGAGAAAGGAGAAGAGTTGCTTCGGAAACTTGTAGAAAGGATTAACGGGAGGATTTTGACAACAAATACTGTTAGAACACGAACATTTGAGGAAGAACATCCAGAATGCCTTGTAAGCATAGCCCCACTCATAGATAAGTACTTAAAATCTGCGAGGTAACATTCACTCTCCAGAAGAATCAGGGGGATCCGTCCAGATAACTATTTTTCCTTCTTGCCAGTCCCTGATAACCTTACGTGCCGCTTCATCGATATCCGGCTCTCCACCTTTTTTTAACCTCTTTAATCTGATTGCAAGTTTCTTAAGGAGCTCTAACGGGTCTTCATCATCCACGCTGTATGTTCTCAGGAATACATCTTTCATTTTTTCCTTTAACTTCCTTATTAGTGAGATTGCCGGAAGAATGGGGTCATCTAACGACTCTGCTCTCAGAGCTCCTTTATATATGAGCGACTCCTCGTCTTCTGCGGGAAAAACACCGGGTGTGTCTATTATCCGCAATTTTCTACTGATTTTATAGGCTTGAGAGTGTTTGGTAATGCCGGGCATCGACCCCGTTGCTGCGCTGTGCTTCCCCTTTAAGATGTTAATGATGGTGCTCTTTCCGACATTAGGATAACCCACTATTGCAACCCTAACTGGTATTTGAGGTGCGTTTTTCAAGATTTCCCTTCGCAGCATCTTCGTACCCATTCTCTCACGTGCACTGATGAAAACCGTTGGATACTCTTTACTCAAATAGCGTTTCCATTTTTCCAAGACCTCTTTAGGAACAAGATCCGCCTTGTTGATAACAATAATCACCTTTTTTCCCATTTCCTCAGCAAATTTTTCTATTCTCTTATTTCTGAAAGCTTCTGGATCTCTCGGATCTAAAACCTCGAGAACAACGTCACATTCTTTAATTACATCGATTACCGTTTTCCAAGTCTTTTTACCGCCAGCGACCTTGCTATGCATGACTACCTCCTCTACCTTAATGAGCAGATGAAAAAATAAGCGAATTGCATACAGCACACATTATTGCTGGAAATACCTTCACAGGCAACAATCGATACCTTAGGAGAACTCCGATATCTGGCGATCATGAATAGTGGAGAGAAAGCCTTTTGTGCCAGTCCGCCGTCTTAAGGTGGGGTGTGCGGGCCACGGCGCC
>Ga0180301_10000323_pt1 | contig 37103 bp, 38 predicted proteins | sample GuaBasSediGuay16_FD_121797 | JGI IMG/M metagenome (GOLD analysis project Ga0180301, IMG submission 121797) | Subseafloor sediment microbial communities from Guaymas Basin, Gulf of California, Mexico - Guay16, Core 4569-2, 12-15 cm | ecosystem: Environmental > Aquatic > Marine > Hydrothermal... | reverse complement strand
TTTTAGCTCCTTAATCTCCTCAAATTTCTGATCATCCAAAATTATGTGAAGACGTTTAACCACTCTCTCACCTACCTACTAAAATAGTGAGTGAGAAAGCTTTAAAACTTAACTCACTAAATCCTCTAATTGTAATTCCTAATATTGCATAGAATGACAATTCCATCTCGGACCTGAGCTCATTCCTTAGATTAATATTGAATGTATAAAGTATGCTACATTCAACTTAGTGAAAATCATTTAGTGCCCTTACGAGGCGGAGGTCCGGGGTTCAAATCCCCGCGGGCCCACCACTCAAAAAATCCCGCCTTACGAACCCTCAAATACTCTCACATTAGATAAACTTTTAATTTACTGATCTTTCTAGGAGGCTTTAATACTTTTTCTCTTAGTAGTATGCATCTCTGCTACTTCCATATCTTATCGCTTTATATGTCATACTTTCTTAAAAACTAAGCTAATAGAACCAGGACATAAGTAATTTATTTAATAGTTAAGTAATCAGATCACACCTAGAGTATTGCGTGATTATACATCTTCATAAATTATTAAGGATAAAGAGTAAATAGTATAGTAGTATACAATGGCAATACTATAGAGGGGCATTATACGGGAAAATTTATATGCATAAACTTTAAGTAAAAAATGTGAGGTACAGTGAAGAGTATTTCTCTTATTGCAGTAGTTAATAAAAGGGAAAGCGAATGTTCTAAGGTTTCAGTCTGTGGATCCCTGCTGAGTTTTGTTAATGGTTCAGGGAAACCTTTGGATCTTATTGCACGGTCAGAACGGTGATCCAGCTCACAGAGGTGAGGGAGGGAGTAATTAATGGTTGAGAAAAGGCGACTTAGAGAAGAGTTAGGGGTTTTGGATGCTACTTCCATAGTTGCAGGGATTATAATAGGGGCAGGGCTTTTCATCGTAACAGGGATTGCAGCTAAATACGCTGGAGCATTAGTGTGGCTCTCATATTTGATCAGGGCGGTTCCAGTAATTCTAATCTAATAGGTATTACAACAGCATCTTTATCAACCTTCTACCCTGTAGAAGGAGGGAGTTATGTCTATCCATCAAGGATTCTCCATCCTATTCTTGGCTTCCTAACTGGGTGGGCAATGTGGCTTGCAATAATCGGGCCTATCGCTATAACAGCTAAGGCATTTATAAGCTACCTAAACGCATTACCTGGAATTAGCTGGAAGGTACCCATAGTTATAGGAGCTATAGTACTGACTGTCATCTTCTTTATAATCAATTATCTAGGAATTAAGGTGGTAGCATGGGTTCAGAACGCACTATTCTTGTTCCTAGTAGTTGGTGTTTTAGTATTTAGCTTTTGGGGACTTTTCTACATTAACGTTTCCTACCTAAGCTTAGGATCTCCTATGGGTTGGGAAGGAGTTTTAAAGGCTGCATCTCTGCTTATCTTCTCATATGCAGGACTCACTATCGCTACAGATATTGGAGAGGAAGTTAAAAGTCCATCAGTATTACCTAAAGCAGTAGTGCTAGGTGTATTAATACCTATTGTGCTTTACACGCTCTCAAGCTTTGTATGCGTGGGGGTATTACCTTGGGATAAATTCGCAAGCTCAGAAGCCCCTTACGCTGCTGCTTCAACATTCATGGGCCCCTTAGGTATCACGTTTGTAATTCTGGTAGCATGGGCAGCAATTCTAACTTCACATAACGGTGAGCAAGCAACTGCTGCAAGAGTAGCATTTGCTCTTTCCAGAGACAAAATCCTTCCAGGCCTTCACAAGATAAATAGGTTTGGAATACCACATGTTGCCTTAATACTTGGTGATGCGATAGCTATCTTCCTGATAATAACCGGGACAATTGAATTAGTAGCTGAAATCGTGGTTGCTGCGTTTCTATTTGAATGGATAATATTCCATCTCTGTATATTCTTTCTCCCAAAGAAGCACCCAGAAATGTACAGAAAAACTAAGTTCTTTAAACTAGAGGGCTGGAAACTAATATTTCCCGCAGTTGGTTTAGCTATTTCTGTGTACTTCTTCTTCCTGCAGGGTGCCAGAGCTCTCATGTACTTCGGGATATGGCTAGCAATAGGCCTCCTAATATACTTTATAAGGGTCTCTCAAAACAAAGAGGAGATAATGAGATTGATAAGGGAATGGCCTAGAGGAAGATACTTAGAGTAAGTATCAAGTGACGGTGATAATTACGATTAACAAAAAAGTAGATGAATTGAAGGTCTACACATTAGCTGAGGACTACGCTGGTTACAATAGTCCGTTTTGGGCACAGCATGGAATTTCCTTCCTAATTGAAGTAAGGATTAATGATATTAAGCGAAGAATACTATTCGACACAGCATCCTATGCTGAACCAATTCTCTTCAACATGAAGCTTCTAAACATTAATCCAAAAACCATAGACATGATCGTTCTTTCTCACAGTCACTTCGATCATACAGGAGGTCTATTAGGTATTATGAAGGAGATAAATAAAGAAATACCGCTATTTGCACATCCAAACATCTTTAAAGTGAGCTTTGCTGTAGAACCAGAATTTATGTATGCTGGGATCCCGCCCTTGAGGGGCGGTTCAAAGGAGGAGGTGGAGAGACTTGGAGGTGTATGGATCTTGAGTAAAGACCCTATACATTTAATGCCAGGAGTCTTTACTCTTGGGGAAATCACAGAGGAAGAGAAAGTCGAGTTTGAGAAGAAAGTTACTACTAGTCTCTACAGACTTGAAAAAGGGAGGGTAGTTCCAGATTATGTTGAAGATGAGTAGGACTTGCAGTAAATACTAAAAAAGGCTTAGTCATCATTGTAGGATGCTCCCATCCAGGAATAGTTAGCATGACTAAAAAAGCTATTAAAATAAGTGGAATAAATCAAGTATATGCTGTTATCGGGGGATTCCACTTAATAGACGCGAAATACGAGAGAATTCAATATACAGTAAGTGCTCTTAAAGAAATAGGGATTAAAAAGGTTTATACCGGCCACTGCACAGGGCTTAGAGCAGAAAAAGCGTTTGCTGACGTGTTTAGAAAAGACTTTGAGAAACTTCACTCAGGAAAAATAATGTTTTTCTAAGCACTATTTACACAAGAATAACTCTTTTTTTATTCAATATTCATTCCTCTTCATCTCCAGTTACATCGCAGTTCATTCCTGACTTCTTTATTGTCTTTCAGGTTAACTCACAGAAACTCAGTCGACCCTTACACTTACTAACATTTTTAAACTATTAACCAACATCATTATGAACAGCCCTTGGAATTCCGTATATCAGCCCCTAGGATTCTACTAAAGTCTTAGATATTAATTCTGAAGGGCTATTACTTGCTAATGAAATGTGGCTCGTTGCGAGACTTTACAGGTACGTGACCTCCTTAAAGATAGATATCCTTAAGGTTTAGAATGAGCTTAAGGGTATGTATGGAAGCTTCGGAACCGAGAATGAGCTGATTCAAGCTTCTTTCTATGAGTAACCTTTTGAGTTGACTTTTTAGTCTTTGTGACCTAGCATATTGGATTGGATGTTAGTATTGTGGAGGTAACTAGCAGTAATAGAGGGCGTGACCCCGTAAGTGAAGATCGCTTCAGGAAGTTAGTACTCCTGTCATGGAATGCTGTAGCCGTCATACCTAGAGATGTTGAAGAGAAGCTTAACCAGTTAGTTAATGAGATTGTTAAGAGAGGTAAGGCCTCGATGTACCATAATCCATAGTGGTTAGAAGAAGGTAATAGTTAATTATGGTCATAATTTTACAAACTACGTGTTAAGTCATTAACAATAATTAAATTATCTCTTAGTTTTAGGACTGGGCATATTTTATGTAGTAGGGTACTATCCTTAAGCACTTTGATAAGTCTTCTTTCATGGTTTCTTAAGGTTTTGCTAACCACTCTTGGATACTGCGTTAATGTATCATCACATAAGCGGTTCACGCATATCACCTTGTAAAAGATTTCATCTAATTTGTTTAGATCTATTGGGCCATACGTTTTTATGTAGTTATATATTTCGTATAGTGTGGGTCTTAATGCCACATTATCATTGTTCATTAAGTAAATACCGCAGCAATCAGGTGATGTATGTATATTGTACAGTCCTTCCTTACAAGTTGCAAATGTTATTCCAACATTCTCCAATTCTCTATAAAGAGTAATATATTCACGAAGCAAACTTTTCAAACTTATCTTAACTACTCCTGAATCACTTACTAGGGAATATGACTGTAAATCAATTTTAATCTTAAGTTTTAGTGTCTTTAATAATTTATTTATGTCTTTAGGCTCAAGTCTTAAACCTTCAACGATTACGTGTTTAATGTTTAAGTCTTTAAATAAGCTAGTTAACTCCTTGATATTAGGATACGTACTTACATATGGTATAAACGGTGATAACCTAATGACTATAGGTAAGTCTGTGGAGGACATACTCCTTAGCACTTTAAGTCTCTCACTTGGTGGTGGAGCGTTTACTTCAAGGAGTTTAGAGATGGAATCGTTAATTGTTGTTATAGATACTTGAAGTATGGCTAGAGCCCTATCTAATAGTTTCTTAACTACATTATACCATGGTTTCCTGATATAGAGAACACCCTTAGTATTTATTATTATCGGGTATTCATGCTTAAGGCATTCCTTAAGTACAATTAATGATGCTTTAGCCTTGGCTTCCAATGAATGGAAAGGATCAGATAGTGTCGATAATCTTAAGGGAATGGGTTTAAGACCCCTCCTCATTACGGATTTTACGAATTTCTTCACTAAGGTTATTGTAGAATTATTAACATTTACGGATATGGTTCTCCAATACCACCTACTGTAACAATACCAGCATTTAAAATCACAAGAAGTGTAGGGTTCCGCCCTCAATAGGGAATAACAATATGGGGATACGTAATTACTAACATTAATTACCAGGCTTGAAGTCATTATTTAAGACCTTCACGCTTTAAAATAGTGCTTACAATATTATTAACGACTTTAGCGTGGTCTTTAGGTAGTAAGTTAATGTAATCGTTAATAGCTTTTAAGCATCCATTAGTGATGTCCCTCACATCTCTATATCCTAAGTCATTATATCTTAAACCTTGAATATATGTTGCTAGATTATCGGATAGTTTTATAAGTATTGCCTCAATACTTGCTAGTTCACTTAATTCCTTCAACTCCTCACTAAATTCGTTAAGCCCTAACTCCTTAAGAGCCATTAAGTCAAGCTTATCGATACCTGGTACTCTATCCTTAACCCACTTAACAATATCGCCTTCAACAGCTTCAGGTACATCATGCAGTAGAGCTAACGTTAATAACTTACCTGTATCGATACGCAGACCATCTTTAATTAATTCCTTACTTATTAATAGGGCTAGGGTAGCTACTAAGAATGTATGTTCAGCAACGGTCTCAGCAATTGATGGTGGTACACCTCTAAGTAACCATCCAGTTCTTGGTAGATTACATAGACTTACCAACCTCTTCACAACCTCCCTCACGGAAATACCCTCCTCTCACTATCACCTACCCTAATAAATACCTCAACATACTTCTCAAGACCGCTAGTCATAATCTTAGGTCTCAATACCGCCTCAATTTGGAAGAGGCCGGCGTAATCGTTCATCACTACATCTATCCTAGCAGGCCTATCAACACCCTTACTAAGATAAACTCTCTTAACACTGAGTGCTGATACTGCATGCATATCTAGCTTACCTAATTTATACGGTATTCTAGCTCTACCCTCAGCCATATCAGTACCATCAGCTATCTTAACAACGCCTGCCTCCATGGTTAATGCTTGAACTGAGGTCTCAGTAGCATATATGGCATGCATTATTTCCTGCCTTAATGCTACCAACCTTCTCTTATCATCGGTTAACACTATTTCAGGTAGTAACCTATCAAGTATGTCCTTAGCTAGTAAGGCACCTAGTAACTCATGGTTATCCCTATGTATAGCGTTACCTATATCGTGAAGGTATGAGGCAATCAGAACAATCAATTTAGCCTCATCAATGCTTCGAGTAGTCCCATTAACTACAGTAGTAGGTCTCAAACCAGCACTCAATAATAGTTCAAATAGTTCTAAGGATGATCCAGCAACTATGCGAGAATGTACCACTCCATGATCATTATACTTAAGCCTATTTACAGCCATAACATTCGACATACTAATAAGTTCTTGAACCTCATCATCACTTTCCAATAGGTTGTACGCTCTAAGAAGTAATTCAGAACTCCTAACATGCTTATAAACTAAGTCAGGACTTACTGCAATCATTAATCACACACTATATACTCTCTGCATTCCAAGCTTAAGTTAATACATCATAATCACATGGGTTTAGGTAATTTAAACCTCATGTGAAATCAGTTACACCTCGTAATAATAAAAGCCCCGGAGATTTTTAGTTTATGGATGATGAGGAAGAGCCGAGATGATTTGATGAATTAATTATCCTCGTCTGACTTAGTAAATCCCCAATAGTAATTAAAACCTTAATACTACATTACAAGTACTACTCCTGCGGATGACCGAAGTTACCGGCGCTGAGTCGTGATGAACCTAGACCGGGGGGATCTATAGTTCAACGTGCTTCTCTGCATTAGTTTGTACGTAGATAAATGCCGCGATGCACGTTAAAGTCCATAAAATGGTGAATAAGGCGTGTCCTCTAATAGTCATTAGAATTAAGAATATCGTAAGAATTATTGTAAGAATTCTTTCGATTTTAAAGGCTGACACAAATATGTTCTCTTGTGACCCCTTAGGCGTTATCTTATAACTCATGGTTTTAGAAATAAGGCCCTTAGAGAAGTAGTAAAGTACTAATGGAGATAACGAAAGTGTTAGAGCACCTGATGAGCCCATTAATCTAATAAGTCTAAGCCTACTCGCACCTAATAATTTAAAGACGTTACTATGTCTTAAGGAGTGGTAATATGATAAACCATAGAGACCTACTAATGCGAATATTAGCCCTGATGTCCAAACATTTAGGAAAACTATATCATCATTTAACGTGATGGCTAATATAGGTATTACAAATAAGGATAAACCAAGTATCGCATGGGGTAGATATTGGGCTAAGAAGAGAATTGCTTCCAATTTACGAAGTATGGGATAAGGTGCCTTTACTATATACTTGAACATTCTCCTTAACACATTAGTTGCCCCAAAAGCCCAACGGGATTGTTGAATTTTTAATGCTCCATAAGTTGACGGTACCAATACCTTAACTTCTACATCATCAACGTACCCTACCTTTAAACCCATACCTAAGAATTTACTACCAATATACATGTCATCCTGAATTATTGTTGGATCCCATAAACCTGCTCTTAACAATGATTCCCTCCTAAACAGTGTTCCCGAACCCAAAGGAAATATGAACAACTTAAGAGCAGCTCTTCCTCTGTATATGGTGTCGACTATGAACTTCATTGATGCAGCTATTGATCGAGCCAACTTAGTTGATTTAAACCAGTAACCACCCCATCTACCAACACAAGCGTCATAACCTGAATCGATACATTCAATAAGCTTAGATATATATCCCTCTGAAGGTCTAGAATCAACGTCAAGTATTAAGATTAAATCACCTGAGGCTTTAAGCACTCCATAGTTTAGTGCTGCAGCTCTTCCTGAAGGCCCTTCACTTCTATTTATGAATCTTACATTTAAGTGATGCTTTTTAGCATTTTCATTAACGATACTTGCAATTCTTGCTGCAACTTCTGGGGGGTCATCACTAATTATTAAAACTTCATGATTATCTCCAAGTTCATGTTTTAACATACTCAAATGCTTTAGTGCGCTAACAATTAGTTCTATAGGTTCGCTCTTTATAGGTATTACTATCGATAATTTATGATTTCTGCTTAACGATGTTATGTTATCTTTATCGGGGATTACGTGCATATGCTTCCTCCTTACAATGCCTACAAGATAGTATAGTGTATGTAGTGTAAGTAGTAAGAGCGGCGGTAATATTAGTAGAATAAACGTTAGTAATTTAACTGTATATAGCTCCAAATCATCATCACCTTATGAGTAGAACTACTAAGTCATTAACGTTGGTCCCTGTAGGCCCCGTATATATTGTACTATTTAGTTTACTTAGTATTGTATATGAGTCATTTCTTTCTAAATAATCGTTGGGGTCTAGATTCATGGATAAAGCATTTGAGTATGTTTCACCATCAACTATAGCACCTGCTGCATCACTTACACCGTCCTTTCCGTCCGAGCCTATTGAAGCTAGTACTACATCTTTTAACCCCCTAGCATGGATTGAAAATGATAAGGCTAATTCTTGGTTCCTACCACCAATACCTTCACCTTTAACTGTTACTGTTGTTTCTCCTCCTAAGAGAATCGCTAATGGAGTTTTGAAGTACTTACCGTACTTACGTATGTGCTTAGCAATGCTAGCTAAGAATTTACCAACCTCTCTTGCTTCACCCTCCATCATTGAGGTTAGTATCAACGCTTCATACCCCAATTCTCTAGCCTTTCTCGCCATAGCTTCTAAACTTATAACATTACTGGCTACAATGACATTAATAACGTTCTCAAAAACCTTATCACCAGGTTTTGGTGTCTCCTCGATCTCGCCTTTCATACCTTTAGTAATTATCTCCTTAACACTTTGAGGTACACTTCCCCAGATACCTCTTCTCTTAAGGATTTTGTACGCATCATTGAAAGTTGTTGGATCAGGTGCCGTAGGTCCCGACGCTATGGCTTCTAAAGGATCCCCAACTACATCAGATATAATTAATGCTATCGTTTTGGCAGGAGAGATTATCTTTGCTAATCTACCTCCCTTAACACTACTCACATGCTTTCTAACAGCATTTATTTCGTATATATCAGCCCCAGATTTTAATAATAACTCATTAAGTTTCGATAAATCATTTAATGTAATGGGTTCTAAGGGCTTCTCAAAAAGGGCTGAACCACCACCTGATATTAGTACTAGGACTATGTCTTCTTTACTGACTCTTTCCTTAATGTAATTTAAAAGTTTAATTGAGGAATTAATTGTATCTGTACCAGGTATGGGATGATTGCCTAAAATAACCTCAATATTTCCATATCTACCTACCCATTCAGGATTATGAGTTATTACTATGCCTCCACGAACTTTATCACCAAGTCTCTCAATAACCCCTCTAAGCATTTTGTAAGAGGCTTTACCAAAGCCTACAACATGTATGTTACCTTTAATTTTAAGACATGAATCTCTCACACATAAGAAATCATCATTTCTTAAGCTTAAGGTGTTCTTCACGGTTGCCTCCGGATCGGCAGCTTTAAGACCCTCCTCAAGTATTAGTAGTGCATGCTTCCACAATACCTTCCTTGATAGGTCGTTGAAATTCTTTATAATCATGAACCCCTCCCCTAGCCTCTCCTTTTCAGAAATATGGTTAGAGTCAAATATAAAATTAATGCATTGGAGGTACTCCTATATATGTTAATCTTAGGTATTAACACGCCACTTAATTCTCAAACTTATCCAATATAGGGTAGACTTAATACTCTTAATGTGAATTATAAGTGATGCCACACATTCCAAGTATTGATGAAGTGCTTGATTGGTTAAGGAGTAAGAAGGTTAGATTCATAAATGCTAGGAGGCTTGCTAGAGCGTTTAAGATAAGTTCAAAATCTGCTGGTCACGTACTGAGAAAACTTAAGGAACTAGGCTACATAAGTATACATAAGAAGCGAAGAGGTAGATTTACTATATATAAGGTTAATGACGTTATTCTGAAAAAGTATAAGTAATGTCTAAAGAATCCTAGTAGGGGTATTTAGAAATTTAGCTTGATGAAGACTTACTTATGCTAAGTTCCTTATATTTAAAATCATGAAGAGAGTTAATGACCTCCTCAGCTTTAGCAAGAACCTTATCTACAAATGTATTTAGTAATCTACGAATCAATGCGTATTTCACTCCACTCATATAGAATTTCTCCATGATGTCCTTAGCCCAGAATACCGTGTGATATAATGCTACCTTAAGCGCCTCCACATGTTCTCTAGTTACCTTAACTCTTGCTATAATGTTCTTCTCACCCTTAAGACCTCCCATAGGTACGAAGAACATCGGTACTATTAATGACCTATAAGGTTTTAGTCTCTCAATAAGTTCTACGGTCTTCATTACATCATCAGGGGTTTCACCAGGGAGGTTTAATATGAACGTTGCCGCAGGTATTATTCTATAATCGTGCATTATAGCGAAAGCCTCCTCAACAATCTCAGGCCATCTTTCTGGAGGATAAGGTGCTGACTTAGCAGGCATTATTATTTTTGCTAATCTTGGTGATCCTGTCTCTATACCTACTTCAACACCTAAGTGGTTTTGTGATGACTTAGAATAAATCATATCCATAAGCTTACCTATAATTCTCCCATTTCTCTCAGCTACGACTATTGCTGCGAGTGAAGCGTGAGCCCATGCTATATCGTTGAAATACTTAAGAAATATTTCATGAAGCTTTAAAAGCGGCTCCTCTTGAGGGATTACACCCTTAGCACCATAGAGTAATACATCTTCTGAATGCATTATTCCATGTTTTATACCAGCCTTAACATTCACAATAATCTCCTTTTCAATCATTTTGAGGGGTATGTATCTCAACGGCCTCAAGGTTACACTACAGAATTTACATCCCCTAGGACAACCTCTCATTACTTCTATTAAACCATTTACACTAGCACCTTTAATGATAGGTATCTCCTCAATTTTAGGTACGTCATTAGGGCCTACATATATATACTTGGGTAACTCATCGTTATTAAGTATTTTATGTGCTATGTCTTTAATAATAAGTTCGGCCTCCCCATCAACTACTGTATCAACGCCCCACTTCTCCCAAAATTCAGGTTCCCAAAGCCACTGCCAAGCTGCTGGCCCACCAACTATTATCTTAAAACCGTACTTTCTCTTTAGTGCTGCTATTCTTTCCATAAGCCTCATTAAGGATTTTCTATTTACTGGTTCTTTACCAGTTATTAACCACCATTCAGATGATGGTGGGCCGTATGCGAAGAAATCGTGATGACCTATTAAAACTGCCTTAGCATGTCTTACGTGTTTATCTATGTAGTCAGGATCTATTACTGTAGCATTAAATCCTGCATCAATTAATGCAGCCTCGACCTTCCTTAACCCGTATGGAGCGACTATGGGTTTACCCTCATCATCAACCTTGGGTTTAGGGCAACATATATGATACCAGAGACTTTCAGGAAGAAAGTATGCGGGACCTGTTGCAAGGAATCCGAGAAATTCCTTACCATGATGATCGGTCATCATGGTCCTATCCGTAGTCAGTATGAAGTCGTAAGGCATTCCAACACCTATAGAAAGGTTCCAAGACTGTTAAAATAAAAGTTTGGTTAGAATGTATTGTAGGGTCTGAAGTGCTGGGGTAAGCATGGGTGATTTAACGTTCATGAATACTATACTTGAAAATCCTTGCGAAGGTGATATCATAATACTTAATGACTTGAGTTTATGGATCGTTAAGGGATGTTTTCATCCGATGAATTACACCATCGCGCTACCAAGAATTATTAATGGGAAGAAGCTAAAGAGATTAAGAGAAATGTATAGAGTTGTTGCAAGATATTATGCGCACTTCCTAAAGTATATCCCAGAATTAGGCCTTAGAGCTCCCTTAGTACCTAAGGGATTTATAAGAACTTTTTATCATGCCTTAAGCACAAAGTGCGTTGAGGGTCTAAGTAGGTTACACAATATCTGTAGAGAACTATTAGACATCATTGAGAGTAACTGCAGTACTGAATGCGGTATTACAGGCTCACTTCTCGGCGGATATTATGTCGATAGCTCAGATATAGATTTAATATGTCTAGATAGACCTAAACTATATGATTGTTTACTTAAATTGCAAAGCGAGGGTGTGTTGACACCCCTCACAGAAGATGTATTTGGTAGCGAGCTTGTTGATGTGAATGAGGGATTAGATAGTAGATCGCACCTCAAATTAATTACTCATAAGGTCCTCCAAGGTACTTATAAGGGTTACCGTTACACATTACGCATAATTAATTGTTCAAGATTAAATAATTACTTGGGACCGTATGATTATGTGTTAAGAGTGCCTAAAGCTGTACTTAAAGTTGTTACCACAGATTACAGAACTCCCTCAATATTTGATGTTGATATCATTAAGCTACCATTAAGTGAGTATATTATGCGTAATAGAGGCAGGTCATTATGTATATCTCATAGATTAAGGTATACGGAAATACCGATAGGTGCATTAATGCTGGTAAGTAATGCATTAATTATGGTTAAAAGAGATGTTGTCATATTCAATCTTGATTTTTCTGATTATGTCGTCACATTTATCCCATAATCTATAAAAGTTTCAGAACTAGCAGAAGTAGTAGTTTAGATAGGGTATTAGGTGTCATGAAATGATAATTGGATAATATGTATACTCCTTAGTTAGGTGGGAATGTGAATTTAAAGAGAAGGAGAGTTAAAGCATATGTTGATGTGTTAAGTGAGTTAATACTTAGTGAAAACCCTAGTAGAGAATTAGCTATTAAGTTAATTAAGGATAGGCTTGAGTCTGAAGGTATCGAACCATTTAGGGGGGCTTCAAAACCTGACGATATATATGAGAAAGAATTAATTAGCCTATACATTATAGCTAGTAAAGGTCTAGGTATAAAGGAAGATTACCCAGACATCTTTAGTAAAGTATTTACTGAGGAAGTGAAGTATGAAGCTGCTGTATACATTCTCAATTCCAGCAAAGATAGAGAATACATTAGAGGTCACATTCTAGAATTATTTAATGGAAGCATCGATGGGTCAGTAATAGCAAAGATACTTAGATTTGCTGTAACTCTCTATTACCTAAATTTTGAGGATCATAAATTCGTTATTAACACCATTAGAAGATTTTATGAGGTATTTCCTGAACATGAAGACACCATTAGAAGATTTACTAAATTCTTTATTGCCATAAAGATAGCTGAGGACATAGCTTTAGGTTCGATAAGGAATAGAATAGATAAGGAAATAGTGAAGCAATTAATATCTCTAGAAACTGGAGTACCTAAATCAACACCTTCCGATGAATACGTCGCTAAAGTAGCTAGAGTAGTTTACGACATACCTCAGAAAGTTTTAGATAGCATACTGATGGGAAAGACCCCGCCAAAACCGTAATGAAACATTATGGTTACGCTGTTTCATTACGGTTTTTAATAGGCCTTATCTAAACGTCATTAGGGTGTAGTGGATGCTTAAGGCAAGTAGAGATGCGATATATTATGTAAGCAAGGGTGATAGGGAATTCATAGTTGAAGTATTAAGAACCCCTGATGGTAAATCCTTTGTAGCTTTGCACATGACATTTAATGGTAAGTATAAGAAGGGTGAAGAGGAGAGGGAGTGGAACCTACTTGAGTTGGAACAGTTTAGGGAGGTTAAGGATGTTAAAGTTGATTACATGTCATTACCTCCCGATGTTAGAAGGGCTATATCTATGGTCCTTAAATAACGATTTAAGTAGTGTTAATAATGCATAAGATTAGATAAGGCATTTAAAGGCACCCTCAAAGTTTCTGAGGGTGATGTAAATCGTCAGATACTTCACCAACACTTAATTACCGATCAATAATACCCTCATTACTTGGCGAGCAAGCATTTATATACATCGCTAAAGCTAAGGAGTTACAGAGTAAGGGGTTTAACGTAATAAGTTTCGGTGTAGGTCAACCAGATATACCAACATTCGACCATATTATTGAGGCGGCTAAGAAAGCCCTTGATCAAAGATTCACGGGTTATACAGAAACCCCAGGTATAGGCGAGTTAAGGGAAGCAATAGCTGAATACCTTAATGGAAGGTACGGTAGTGATGTTAAACCAAGTGAAGTCATAGTTACTCCGGGCGCTAAAGGCGCTATATTCTTAGCGATATCTGCTTACCTATCACCCGGTGATGAAGTAATAATTCCTGAGCCATCATATCCAGCATATCCTGAGGTAGCTAAATTCATTGGAGCTAAAGTTAAATTTGTACCACTTAAATGGTTAGGACCTGACGGAGGTTTTGCATTAGATATTAACGCAATCAGAAACTCTATAAGTAATAAGACGAAGATGATAGTAATAAATAATCCACATAACCCCACAGGTGCACTCTTTATTCCTAAGGAAGTTGAGGAGATAATGAACATCGCTAAAGAATATAAAGTTGTAGTATTAGTTGATGAAATATATGATAACTTCATATATGAAGCCGGTTTCAAATCATTCATGACGTTCCCTGAATGGAGAGATTACATACTCTACATTAATGGATTCTCAAAGACGTTCTCAATGACTGGTTGGCGATTAGGATATCTAGTGGTTCGTGAGGATGTAGCTTCTAAATTAACTAGATTAGCTGTTAACATATGGTCATGCCCGACGTCATTCGCGCAGAAAGCTGCAATTAAAGCGTTAAAAGGGCCATGGGAGCCCGTCAAGTCTATGATAGAGTTGTTTAGGAAGAGGAGAGACTTAATTGTTAAAAGACTTAGGGAAATACAGGGATTTGAAGTATGGCCTAGTAAAGGAGCTTTCTATGTATTTCCAAGGGTTAAGAAGATACTTGATGAGACGGGAATGAGTGTTGAAGAATTTGTTGAAGATATACTATACAATGAATACGTAGTCACACTACCAGGTACGGCATTCCCAGACAAAGCAGGTAAGGAATTTATCAGGTTAAGTTTCGCAACTAGTTTCGAAGCAATAGAGGAAGGTACTAAGAGAATAAGGAAAGGTGTTGAAAGAATCTTAAGCAAGTGTAAAAAGTGATTTCCTTCCTGGAGTCATTAGGGGAAAACATACTGAATTTTTAATTACTTAACTAAATTACTTATGGATGAAGAACGCTGTCGCTACTGAGCAAGTGCGATGATTGAAGAATCCCCGGCTGATACATCCTTTTATAATCGATAAGCTAAGTACAAACAACTAACATTAGAATTTCTAATGCACTACACATACTTTATGCTTTTCAGCTTAGGCTATGACAACTCTTCTAATCCTGTACTTAAAGTATGGTCTTGGACCAGCATTCTTTAAGAGTTCCATTATGGCCTTTCTTATGGCATCTGATCTGGTCATGCCATTCCTCATAGCGTATTTATCGAGCTCTTCAAGTAATTTTTCATCCATTTTGAAAGTAACTACCCTCATCAATTATCCCATGCATCAATACTTTCCCTGCTATTTAAAGCGTTCTGAAACCTATTACCTTGGAGAGTGAGTAGGGTGAAAGTATTCAATGTAGGGGATTTTGACGGCTCTTATACCAAGGTATTACCTCACTTGCATTCTACCTTTAATAATGTCCACTTTCACGCTTCTCTCGGAAATCACTTAGAAAATAATTACTTCAACCTTGATTTTATGCTCTAAAATCTCTGCAATAAGTATACTGTCTTAGGCATCCTCTTTAAGTTAAAAACCAAGATTTAATGATTTCCTCACAATTAGTTACTACCTCAAGATCTCTTCTATGTGTAATTTGTCACTAAATAAGTAGAAAGCAATGTTAGGATTATAGGATTACTAGTATTTTTACTCTGTATCCGTGAGTTTCGTGTTGTGGTGGGGCCGCGGGGATTTGAACCCCGGACCACGGGGATTCCCGCTCCAGGACCCGAGCCCCGCATTCTACCAAGCTAAACTACGGCCCCTTCATGACTATAATTAATAATTGAGTTTAAAAACTCAATCATGTTGCTATGAGTCTTCCTATATCCTTAACATACTTCAATCCTGAACCTGTTATTATAGCCACTACTAAGCTACCTAAGTCAATACCTTCCTTCACAGCATACCTATATGCTGCATAGGTTGCTGCACTACTTGGTTCAGCTGTTATACCCCTTGCCCACAATTCCTTTAGCGCCTTAACTAGCGCTTCATCACCTACAACTATATTAAACCCATTACTACCCTTAACAGCATTAACTATCTGGTTAATTCTAGGTACTATCGTTAATCTTAAAGCGTCTGCTAACTCCGATGGGCGGTCACATTCAACGTAGTAAGTCTTAACAACATCTTTAAGTGTTGAGTATCCACATGCCTGAACGGAGATAAGCCTAGGAATCTTATCTATTAAACCAAGCTCTCTTAACTCATTAAATCCTTTCCATAGAGCAAGTATTAATGTACCACTAGCAACTGGTGCTAATATTGTGTCAGGGACATTTTTTAAGTCCTTAACGATTTCTAAAACTATGTCCTTCATACCCTCAATAAATAATGGATTAATGACATGGCCGACATATAAGCCCTCACTATAACTGGTAGCTTTCCTATGAGCATCGTTCCTTGTACCAGCTTTAATAACTTCAGCACCGAATGCTCTAAGCATTAAGTACTTTCCTTCGGGAATAGTTGAAGGTACATATATCCTAGCCTTCAAGCCAGCACTAGCGCTATAAGCTGAAACAGCTATACCTGCATTACCTGAGGAATCCTCAATAACTGTTTTGAACCTACCTATGTTCTTAACCCAGGATATTGTTAAGGCCGCACCTCTATCCTTGAATGAGCCCGTTGGATTCAAATTCTCAAGTTTTAAGTACAGGTTACCATGAAAGCTAACGAGCGGTGTTCCGCCTTCACCAAGTACAACACTTCTTTTAATACACGGACTTAATGATCTAAACTCACTTACATCATTAACTACACCCTTTACGGATTTGACATCAAGTATTAAGTCATAGAACGAGCCACACTTAGGGCAGAAGAATGAATTAATATTATTCAGATCCGTTGAGAATCCGCACTTATTACACTTAAGCGAAATAACGTTAATACATTCTACTGCCAGTTAAGCCACCCAAGTAAGAGTTTAAAAAGTTGAGTTATGAGTATTACTGACTAAACGTAGATTATAGAACTCACCTTATCAATCTCCTCTTTAACCTCATCACTTATGCTTATCTCTTTCCTACGTTCAAGTTCAGCTAAAAACTCAAGAACAGCCTCTCTAATATAGTCACTCTTTGATTTATAGCCAAAAGCTTTAACAGCTTTCTCAATTAATTGATTTAAGTCCGAATCAACCCTTAGCGTCAATGTTTTAGTACGCTTGCTACTAACGTCTAGAATGATCATTAACTATCCCGTAAACTAAACGATGTTCTTAGTAATAAAGGTTAGTTTCATATTACAGAAGGCTGTGTAATCATTGGAGGAGGGAACATTAAATATTACCGCAATAATACAGGTATTAATATCTCCCCCGTATTATGTATGTAAGTGGATACCCCCACAATGTAGCTCTAACTCTTCACTATTGGCACCTTACCGAAACCTGCAAGTTTAATCTCGTAATTCGATGTTGTCGGTATTATTCTCATACCTATGACCTTACCTTTCACTTTATAGACCGTAATTAAGTCCTTAATTATACTCTCTATAACTTCTTTTGATGCAGGAATTACAACCATATCTAAGCCTGCGATGCAGTACGTACTCAAGTTTATTAAGTCATGCAACCTAACAATCCCCTCATAAACTCTCTCCTTCAAGACCTCATCTTCAGCTAATGGCAGCATTACCTCGTTGAAACCCAAGACTCTCACTCCACTCACTTTTACAACGTTTAATATGAAGCTATTGAGACTGTTTATGGCTGATACAGTACCTATCGATGGGAACTTTCTGCCAGATAAATAATGCTTCTCGATGAGTTTAACTATGCTCTCGTCATTAGTAAGCCATGGAGATAATGATAGGTCGAACCCTAAAAACCTTATTGATGCATTATCGCATAGATTGTTTAATTTCTTATTGAGTATTCTTACGTAGCTTGAGACCTTACTTAACCAAGATTTAGGTTCAGTCGTCATAAGGATATCTACATACCTTAATGAGGCCGATACACCTTCATTAAACATCGTTGAGAGCGGGTAGTAGGGTGTATCTATATAGTCACCAAATGATATACCAACCCTACACATACCTTCTTCACCAACAAGTTCCCATAATCTGTAAATTATTGAAGCAACCTTACTTACATCATTAACTAATTGAGGTTTAAGCAGTAATGCTGCATAGGAGTTTCTGCATGTATTTAAGTACATACTTAAGTCTTCTACAGAGATCTTAGGTAGACTAGCGTGATAAGCATTAATTAATACATCATCTCTATTACAGAATTCTCTCACATTATCCCATCTGAGGTTATTAGGGAATGTTAGTCTCCAGGTCCATACCTTAATGTCTTCCCTATTAGCGAGCTTCCTCATGATACTTACTAATTGCTTAGCCTTAGGTACTTCACTAACGTTTAATGTTAACGACCTGATAATTGCCAGGGTACAATCACCACCCAGTATTTTGGTGCGGGGGGTGGGATTTGAACCCACGCAGGCCTACGCCAGCGGGTCTCTTACCCAAGCTGGAAGGTCTTGAGCCCGCCCCCTTTGACCTGGCTCGGGCACCCCCGCACCATTCACTGAATTTATGTGGAGGCTTATTAATGTATAGATAAGTAAGCTTAAACGTTACCATTTAATCCGCGTACCTACTCTTTCACCCTTTAATACCCTCATTATATTCTCAGGCTTGAACGCATTGATGAATACTACATTAATTCTTGACCTCTTAATTATGTTTAATGCTAAAGGATCTATGAGTTCGTAGTGACCAGGTAGGAATTCCTGACTTAATATCTTCTCTAGTTCATTAATTCTAACCTCACTTAGTAATTTAGCGTCACTATATTTTGAGGGGTCCTTATCGTATACACCATCAACTACTGTGGCATTTATTAACATATCAGCTGATATTAATTCAGCTATTATCGCTGCAACAGCATTAGTTGATTGGGCTGGTTGTAAACCTCCTAAAACTACAATCTTATCACTCGACCAAGCCATCATGAATTCATCAATACTTCTAGGTATTGGGGTATAACACTCGTCACCCAATAATGAAGCTAGTATTAAAGCGTTGATTCTTGAGGTTTCTATACCTATAACATCAAGCCTGGAATTATTAAGTCCTAATTTCTTACCTAATGAAATATACTCCCTAGCTAACTTACCACCACCAGTAATTATTACGACTCTATCACCCTTTTTATGCATGAACCTTACTGTATCAGCAATTACCTTTAACGTCGTCACGTATTCTTCGCTAAAAACCTTACCTGTTAACTTAATGACTACCTTCATTAATACCCTCAAGCACATCTATAAATAGGGCTTAAAAACTTACGCATTAAATGACTTTATACTCAAGCCCCTCCTCATAGCTTATCCTTCTTAGGATTTCTTTAATGTCCTTTCTAACCTTCTTAAGTACTACAATAGCTTTAGTACTTGGTATGGATCTACTAATAGCACTCCTAAATAACTTAGTTAACAATTCAGTATTATTACCAATTTCTTTTATAATATAGCGAGGCATTATATGACCATAACACTCGGTATAATTTAAGGCTCTTTCACTAAATATCTTAGCGTAATGAGGACCGCCTACACCGAATGTTGGTGTACACTTAGGTAAATCTTTACTTAAGGTATTTAGAACGGCCTCACACAATACTTTATGAGCTTCCTTAAGAACCCATTCCCTTTCACTGGACCCTATCTCTACAAATGTTACAGGCTTTCCTAAATTCGTTGGACCATGATGTGTAACTTCATATGTAACCTCAAAATCATTTAGATCATATTTACTGCTAACCTTAATTAGTTGTCTTAATAACTCATATGCGAGCGGAGGATTGGCTATACCTAGTTCATAGGGTTTACCACCATACAGCGCTTTACCGGTGAAGTTACCCGTATGATGAACAGTTAATGATTTAATTCCAGATGCTGCTGAGTGCCTAGATAGGATGATGTAATAATCTACTTCAATACCAGCCATACCGAATACATCGTCAAGAAATTCGAAATATAGTACGTCCTCAATAAATTCAGCCAGAACAATATTTAGCTCCTCATTAACGCAGGAGAACCTAGACTTAGGGATGTTAATGGCTTTACACGTGATTGATTTAAGTATCTCATTTGCTATACCTTTACCTGCAGGATCGATAGAACTGTAAACTACTACTCTCATACTTCATCGGTTTAATGATTAGCGAAAAGAAGTTAATATATTATCATTAGTGCTTAGATTATTTTAGATGAATGAAATGAGCTGTAAGTGTAAATTATACATAATAAAGTTAGACCTTGCGAGTGATGCCGTAGGTATAATAGCACCCTCCATTTGCTATATTAACCTTATGAAGCAATTAATAAGTAATGACTACTTATTAGAGATTATACTAAGGAAATCCTCAATCATAGGTGAAGTAGATAATGTAGATCCTACATTAAGTGGTTTAGCTTTAATTAATGAAGGACCGTACGGTAGTGATTACTCCTACATAGAGTTTGTTAGAGGGGTCTATATACCATTAAAGAGTATTAGACCAGTTCAATGTTTCTTAAAGGATGACGTAGTTATAGGTTGTAAGATACCTAGACAACAAATATATATAGACTGTAAATGTGAAGTACATAAATATGATTCTTACATCTTCAAAGACGACTTAAGCATGAGGAAGTTCATTTCATTAATAAAATCATATGTAAGACCTCATTTTAAAAGACATGGGAAGTATCTATGGTTATATAGTGATGGTAAACTCCTTTACTGGTCGCTGTAATTATGACTTTATAGCATTCCTAGGCTCTTTAAACACCTATTTAGTGTATCAGCTAATGTATCTACAAGTTCAAAGAGATACCTACCTAATGACTTTATTAAATCCGTGTTTTCCGATATGCTATCTAATGTTATGTCGCTAATTACTATATTTCTGCCACGTAGTCCTAACTTAATTGATGAATGAGAAAGTTCTAGACTTACTTCACCGTTAGTCATTAAAATTCTACCTTCATTTTGCACATAAGTTAGAATTCTCAACGGCTTTAATTTCTTAATACTTAACCTACCCTCTTCCTTCATTAAGATCCAATTGCCGCATATTCTCTTAAATCCTCTATTTAATTCTGCTTTCTTTTCTATCTCATTTACCGTACTTAGTACTTTTAATGATTTATTAACAACGTCAAATAATATGTTGAAAGTTGCTGACTTAACAACAGGTAGTTTCTGAAGTGCTTCCTTCCTTACATCACTTAGCTTTTCAAGGAGTTTATTCACATTATTAATAGCTTCCTCGAAACTCATTGTTGACCCTATACTCTCTGAATGTTAGGGTTTATTTTATTTTTACCTTACTCCTCAAGTACCTCTTAATGTAGGTAAGTCTAGGATACTTACTAAGTATTTGGTCTAGGTTTTCATAACACTTTATACACAATCTGATGCCTGGCTGTAACTCTATTGAACATGTTCTACATATGAGCCTCCCACATATAAGGCAACTACCGATAGATAACTTCTTATGGCATATATTACACATGAGATCACGGCACACAACACAAATACCGTTAGATAAATGTTTGCTACAAACCCATCGACCGCATATCCTACACTTACCTACAGCTTCACGTTTACCACAAATCTCACATAACATTGGAGGCACCACTCAGTATTTTAAAGGTCTGTAGGGGTATTGCGTTAGGGGATGACCTGACGACACTCTCTGACAAGTGATGTAGGTGGAGCGACGGGGACCCGTATCGCTAGTCATTACTGTGTTATCTCAATAACGTTTTCAGTACTTGTTACGATTCTATTAAGCTCATCAGGATTTACCTGCTTAACTATGATGGTTGCGGATATATTTACCTCTAAAACGCATCGAATACTTTCTATCCACCTGTATATCGGCTCCTTACTGACTATCAAGAATTTGAATCTCTTCACACCCTTACTTAAGTATTCAAAGTATCTCATCTTAACGTTCTCACATAGTGAAGTATAATCATCCCTAGGTCTTATGACGAAGACCATCTCCTCCACAGAGATAGACCCATAAAAGTGATTTAGGAATGAAGTATTTAACTTCTAAGCTTCAATAGGTTTAAGTGGTGGTTAATACTGAGCAAATATGATGTAATCATAGTCGGTGCGGGCATAGCAGGTGCCTCACTCGCATATTTCCTCTCATTAAGGAATGTAAGGACATTATTAGTAGATATGAAACCCCCTGAAAGAGTAGGTGATAAACCTTGTGGTGACGCATTGGGTAAACATCATTTTGATGAGTTAAACATAGAGTATCCTGAAGGTGAGGAGTTAGAGGGTATAGTTAAAGGCATAGATGTATATTCACCTATGGAAGATGTCAGATACAGGGTTTTAGGTGATGGTTTCCAGGTTAATAGGGTAGCATTAACTAAGAGGTTTATTAATAAAGCTATTAATAATGGGGTTGAGTACTTAAGCTTAACCTACGGTCTAGAACCTATAATTAAGAATCATAGAGTTATCGGTATTAAATTATGGAGTAGAGACAGAGGAGTATGGAAAGCTGAGGCCTCACTTATTGTTGATGCAACAGGTCTTGCTAGAGCTATAGTTAGACATTTACCTAAGGAATGGCCCGTAAGGGATGATATAGATCCTAAAGACATGAATATAGCTTATAGAGAAGTAAGAATTCTTAGCAAGGAAATAGATGAGCCTAATATTCATAGGATTTACATAAATAAGGATGTTGCGCCAGGAGGGTATTGGTGGTTTTTCCCTTACTCCTTGATGCCGAATAAAGTTAATGTTGGATTAGGTGTACAGGGAGGTATGGGTTATCCTCACCCTAAAGAACTCCTGTATAGGTACGTATTAACGAGACCTGAATTTAGGGGAAGTAAAGTTATTGAAGCAGGTGGTGCGGCAGTACCTACCCGTAGACCTATACTATCCCTTATATGGAACGGGATTGGTGTTGTAGGTGATGCTGCTTACGCTGTAAACCCCATTCATGGAGGCGGGAAAGGTTCAGCAATGATATCATCATACTGCTTAGCTAACGCCATAATTAATGGATTAAACTATGGTGAATTAAGTAATAACAATCTATGGGATGCTAACATATGCTACCTGAAAATGTATGGTACAAAACAGGGAGTTCTTGATATCTTCAGGATATTTCTTCAGAGGTTGAGTAATGATGATTTAGAGTACGGCATGAAGAGTAAGTTAATTAAGGAAGAAGATCTTAATGTATTATCACTAAGAGGTGACTTAGAGCTAAGTGTTGTTGAAAAAGCTATGAGACTACTTGCAGGTTTACGTAGACCAACACTACTCATTAAGCTTAGAATTGTAGCTAGATTTATGGAAAGAGTAAAGAAGCACTATAATAACTATCCTCGTAATCCCGGAAACATCTTTGAATGGGCTAGAGAACTAAATTCTATATACCAAGAATACCTACAAAAAATAAGTTAGGCGTAATCTTTAAGCCATGGATAATACTTAGCCCATCTATGTAGGAACGGTTTATAAGTCTTTATATAGAGTGGGTGAGTCATCATTTTCTTAAGTAACTCCTTACTCCTTCTATACTTTACAGCCTCACCTATACTCCCCTTACCTTTCATCTTAATCCATTCATCTAATGTAAACATGTATTTCTTTTGGACATAATCTCTATACACTTCATTAAGTACGTTAAATGTACAGAACGGTATTATTCTACCATCAGGCATGAGATAGTGTATATTGCATCTCATTACCCTCTCTACATCATAGTTATAAAGATCCATGAAGTGCATCATGCCTATGAATAAGAATTTGTAATGCCATACTCCTAAAGCTTCATAGGATTGCTTAGTAAATATATCAAATAGTATCTTAGGTAAAGTCTTTTTAAGTTCGCCAGGCACACCTTCCCATTTAATGAACTTAGTTATGAGGTTTAGTAGTACCTTAGCACCTATTAGCATCCTCCTACCCTTTCTCTGCAACTCCTCTGATTTCTCGTAAAGATAGTCTAGGAATCCCTCAACATCTATCATTCTGTTTATAGGTATGAATTCCATCTTCTCTGTATCACTCTTTCTGACATACACGTAAGTACCTACTCCACATTCTGGGTGGTTAGCCATTTCAAACTTAAATTTCCCTGCTAGAGCCTCTATGAACATCGATATAGGCATTGAAGCAGGTACAGGATACCAATCATTCATCTTTATTTGACCCTTAGTTTGTTCCTCTATAGCTCTAACTACATCAGCTATAGTAACTCTGAGCTTCTCTCTATCAGCACGCTTAATCATGCCTGTTAACGATACTGGCTGGAAGTTAACTGATCTAACGATATCCATGTTCATAGCCGCAAACCTAAGTATATCGCCTAGCTCGTGAGTATTCATGCCCTTAATTACTGTAGGTACTAAAACAACGCTCGTCATTCCAGCCTTCCTAAACACTTCAAAAATGAATGGAACCTCCCAATGATTCTTAACATTAGCCTTAGGGCTTACCCCATCGAAACTCATATAGACAGTATTCACACCGGCTTTTCTCAACTGTCTAGCATAAGCTACAGCCTCATCCTCACCCTTAAACAAGTAAAGTGAAGCAAATTTAATGCCATGAGTGTTTAGCTGTATATGTCTAACACCTAAACTCCTAAGTAGCTTAACAATCTCAACAATATCCTCCCTTAAAGTAGGCTCACCACCGGTTAATTGAATAACTGGTGTAACACCCTGCTTTAAGTACTGCTCAACCATGAACTTGATCTGCTCTATTGATGGTTCATAGACAAAACCCAATTTCTCAGCATAGAAGAAGCAATACCAACAATCTAGATCACACCTATTGGTTAGTACTAAGTTAGCTAATGCTGTGTGGTTCTTATGTAGAGGACATAGACCACAACTATATGGGCATGGTGCTGTAAAGTCTGTGTAAACATATCTACTCCCCATACCCTCATAATACCATTTCTCAATTCTTCTCGCAAATTCAGCATCACCTTGATATATCTCTTCAATTTCACCATGCTCCGGACATACCTTCCTTATATATAGCTTACCATCTCTCTCAACTATTATGGCTGGTAGTAAGGCATAGCAGTAAGGACATATTGATTGCGTGTATCTAACGAATTTCTCGTTAGGTCTCGCCTTAGGTAGAGGACCTCCAACTCTAATCTCCCTATCAGCGATCCTAACTACCCTCCTTTCGGCATCATAACTAGAAATCCTTAATGGATACTTAACTGAAGCCTTACCTGATAAACCTCCTAAGCCTTCCTTCTCTTTAACTTCAATGTCATCTTCTACCGTAACACACCCCTCCTAAACCATTTACCCAGTTAAAAATAAACTTAGTTACTAATGATTACGGAGAATTAAATAGCTTGATAGGGTTATCCTATGAATCCTTTAAAATTATCCCATCCACCACGTACTACCTTTCCTCTATATATTACGTTACCTTTACCTTCTTTAAGCTCTCCTAATATGGGGTAACGCCTTAACGAATTATGTGGATCATTGAATACTATTATATATTCCTCGCCTAGGTACTTCAATACGTCTAGTGTATCAACATTAAATTCATCCATGAACTCAATTACCTCCTTGCATAATGGTAAGTCATCACTTAGTACTAAATCCAATCTTAACTTTCTTAAAACCTTAGTTAATGAATACAACCCGTCACTTATGTCTGTAGCTGCTGTTACTTGATCACAAACCTCCAGAAAGTTTAGTGGTGGTTCAGGCTTATAGGGTAATCTTACGAGTTTTTCAGCCTTACTTAAGTCTATGTTTCTATAATATATTAATGCCTCGATCGATGATAAACCTAAACAGCTACTGATTCTAACTAAATCACCGTTCCTAAAGATGTTAGGTATTGGCTTCTTAGCTATACCTATGCCTGAGACATCTATCCATACGTAATCCTTAACATTTGAAGTATTTATGTCACCTCCTAAGAACTTAGCATTCACTTTAATGATTAGCTCCTTAACACCTTTGATGATCTCTAAGACTTCATTAATTGTGAAGTCCTTAGGAACGCCTATCGATACACTTAACCCGAGAGGTTTACCTCCTTTACTAATTATATCGGAAATAGTGCCTAAGGCTACTCTATAACTAAAATCGCTCCAACCCATCCATGGATACTTAGAGCTTTTTGAGCTAGTACCATCGATTTTCACAATAACCCATGAATCACTAATCCTTATAGCTACGGCATCATCATAAACGGGTAGAGGTTTATCGGGATATACATCCCTAATTAGATTGAGGATCGCTTCAATTACCTTAACTTCACCTACATCAGATAGTTTCATTTTACCAACACCATGGAAGGGTAAAAACGTTAATTCTAATTAATACGTGGTGTTATCATTTAATGGCTTATCAGCATATCTTCTAAGAGTAATGCGTAAACCTTAGCTGTTTTAGTGAAATCATCTATCGATATGTGCTCATCCGCTTGATGAGCTAAATGTAGGGGGCCCGGACCATAAGTTACAGTATCAATACCTACCTCAGTATAGTACCTCATGTCGAGACCTCCAAGACATACCGTTGTTCTAGGCTTAGATCCCAGTACCCTCTCGGCACTCCTTAGTAATGCTCTTACCAAAGGACTTCCTGGGCTAGTCACGGCTGGCGGTAATTTACCTGTAACCTTTAATTTAACCCTAACCTTAGGAGGTAATTCCTTTTTAATCTCATTAATGAAGTCTTTAACTTCCTTCTCAACTTCATCAGGTGATTCTTCAACTATTAACCTTCTATCAACTGAGAATGCGTAGTAACCTGGTACTATATTAGTTTTAGCGCCGCCTTTTACTTCACCACCTATAGTTATTGTTGGTTTAGCACCTCTAGGATCATCGTAAGTGTACTTACTTGACTTTCTCTCAATAATGTTCTTATAATCTTTCATGAATTTCTCAGCGACTCTAACCATGTACTCAAAGGCATTAATACCAAGCCATGGTGTTGAGCCATGAGCCTGCTTACCGTAGACTTCAACAAAGAACCATAGCGCACCTCTATGTCCTATCCATATTGTCTCAGATCCGCTAGGCTCACCTATGATTACGTAGTTAGGTTTGGATAGACCCTCACGTACTAAGTACCCAGTACCTGTCTCACCACCTATTTCTTCATCAGGTACTAAAGCGATCTCAATAGTTCCATTAAATTCCCTATAGGCCTCTTTAAATGCTTTAACAGCTACTATTGCAGCTACAATACCCCCTTTCATATCGACCGAGCCTCTACCATACAATTTACCATTCTCTACTACGGGTTTGAACGGGTCTCTACTCCAACCACTACCTTCGGGAACTACATCATAATGCCCATTAAACTGAATTACTGGGCTTCCACTACCTAGTCTTGCTAATAGTATATACCTAGGGTACTCTGCATAATCAGGGTAATACTTAGATACCACATCTTTAGGTACCTCATGAATTTCCACACTCATACCTATCTCCTTAAGAACTCTAGACGCAGTTTCAACAAACACTTTATAATTCTTACCTGGTGGATTAATTGTTGGTATCTCAACGAACTTTTTCAGAACATTAATACCCCACTCAATCTCACGATCTACGAGATCTAAAACTGAACTCAAGTAGACACCCAAACATTAAACGTAGAGTATGAAATAAACCCATACACATAATCAGCAACTAACTAAAGTTTAAGATAAAAAGTACTTAAGGCCAAGGCTTTCAGCCTCTACTCCTTGTGTAATTCCTTACCTTCACCAATTACTAGTATAGGATACGATTCCAGATTGAATGGATCACCATTCCATACTATGAAGCTAGCCCACCTACCTGGTTCTAGAGTTCCTAAGATGTCATCAATACCTAATATTCTTGCATTATTGTACGTTATCAGTGAAATACATTCGGCCTTGCTCATACCGAATCTTCTGAAGAACCTTAATTGTAGGAATAGATTTCTCTGAAGAACTACTGGGTGGTCACTCATAAGACCGAAGAGCGGTCTCACCTCAACTAGATGCTTTACATTTCTCCAGTACTCATGCTTTAATTCAGTCTTGTACGCGAATGCGTCTACGGGACCATAGACTATCGGTATGCCCTCTCTCTTGATTTTCTCAAATGTCTCCTTAGTGTGTACGTCACATGCATGTTCTATCGTTGTTTTAAGTTTGAATTCCCTTCTAAGCATAATAAGTCCAGCAATGTCATCAATCTTATGTACATGGACACGAAGTAATTCCTCACCCTTAACTATGGGGAATAACATCCTTATCTCGGGTTCTATCTCCTCAACACTCTTCTTACCTGACTCAACAAGCTTTAAGGCATCCTTAGCCTTAACTAACCACTTTCTCAGTAAACCAACAGCACCCATTCTCGTATGCGGTCTCGTGCCCTTCCAATCAGTTGTTTTCCTAGGGTTATAGCCAAGTGCCGCCTTAACACCAGCGTATTTAATGAATGCCTCCTCAATATCCCTACCATAATTACGTATGATTGCTGCCTTACCACCAATTATGTTGCCACTACCAGGTAGGACGCATGAATATAATACACCCCACTCTATAGATTCTTTAAAGCTCTTATCATCCATGTAAATACTATATATAGCGTCAACTATAGGTAAGACTGCATCATATCTCTCATTAGCCTCACCCTCCTCAGAAGGTTCACCAGCTCTATCCATACCTATATGACTATGACCATCGATAAATGCTGGAGTTACGACTGCTTTATCAAATTCATAAACTTCTTCGGCATCCTTAGGCTTCTCCTTCGATATGCCTACAATCCGGCTACCATCCCATACGAGATACACATTTTTGAGAACCTCATCAGGCTTACCCGTATATAGAATATCCACCTTAATAGCCTTAGACGTGAGTACCACCAGTACAAAATACATTGGTTAAAGTTAAATAGTTAAACAATTGGAGAGACTAAGCAAGGAATTAAAAATTGCTTTAGGGTGTATCACTAGTGTTTATACCTTCTTAAAGAGTATTGGTGCTGATGTAACTTTATAACTTTCCTGACTACCTATCTTTTCTTCGTATGGATTGGCTATAGCGAATCCTAGCGAGATCGATAGTTTATTAGCAGTATTGGGTATTATTGGTGCTAACATCCTACTCGAATACTTAAGTACTTCAAGGAGTGTGTAAAGCTCCTTATGCGGCTCGCTCTTCTCCCAAGGCCTAACCTTATTTATATATGCGTTAGCCTCTCGAAGGAGGTTCATAACAGCTGTAATAGCTCTTGATACTTCGTAAGACTCCATAGACTCCTTATAAACCTTAAGCGTACTCTCAATTCTATCCTCTAAGTCCCTATCTAAACCTCTATTCTCAACTATACCTCTTAATTTCCTTAGTGCTAAGACCCCGACTCTTCTCACTAGGTTTCCTAGATTATCAGCTAACTCAGTATTATGTATTGAATCAAGTAACTCCGTAGTTACCTCTACATCCTTGTATAGGTTGAATATCCTAGCTATCAAGTACCTAACGCTATCAGTACTACCATACCTATTTGTGAGATCCTCAATAGCTATTACATTACCAGCACTCTTACCCATCTTAACACCCTTATTAATGACGAACGCATGAACGATTAGTCTCTTAGGTGGTGGTAAATCTAACGCCTTAAGTATCGAGAACCATATTACTGTATGGAACCATAGTATGTCCTTACCTATTACGTGATGTACTTCAGACCAATACTTACGAAATCTCTCCTCATTCCTTAAGTACTCAACACCGGTTAGATAGTTGAGTAATGCGTCGAACCATACGTATACTGTGTAATTGGGGTCCCAAGGTATCTCTATAGCCCACCAAACCCTACTCTTAGGCCTAGCAATACTTACATCACGTAAACCTACAGTTTCTAACTTACTTAGTACTTCACGAGCATAGTTCTCAGGGTATACTATGCTCTTTTTAGAAAGGACTTCCTTAAGGTATTCCTTAAACTCACTTAACTTGAAGTAATATGTCTCCTCCTCTAGATATTCTAATGGCTTCCCATGTATTGGGCAGTAGGGCTTCCCATTAACTACTTCATACTCACCCTCACTATAGAACTTCTCACAATCAACGCAGTACCAACCACTATACCTAGCCTTATATATGTAGCCCTTACTATACAATCTCCTTATTGCTTCCCTAACCACATTCTCATGTTTTGGATCTGTAGTACGTATGAAGAAGTCGTAACTGATGCTTAGCATCTCCCAATACTTCCTATACACGTCAGCCATGCCATCAACAAATTCCTTAGGGTGAACTCCCCTCTTCTCAGCAGTTCTCTGCAATTTAAGGCCATGCTCGTCAGTACCTGTGAGGAAGAAGGTGTCATCGCCTACTAACCTGTGATACCTAGCTAATATGTCAGCATATACTGTGGTGTAGGCATGACCTAGGTGGGGTGGTGCGTTGGGATAGTATATTGGTGTCGTGATGTAAAACGTTCCCACAGCCTCCACCTCACTATAAGAAATACCTCAAAACGACGCTATAAAATCTATTCACTCGCAAGAACATCTTCAATATTCCACATAACCTGTAACACTGATTTAATAATTTAATATGGGTAGACATCAGAAGCAGTGTTTTATTACTACACATATACATCCTACTGGGGGTAATCTTTGGTTAGGCTTAGTGATTCTGATGTAGCGAGGCTTGAGTCATTTATTATTGTTAAGATGTCCAAGTCTAAGATACCTGGATTAAGCATATCTTTAGTTAAAAGTAATGGTGAGGTGATTTACTCGAGAGGTTTCGGTTTTAGGGACATTAGGTGTGGGTTACCGGCAACACCTAACACGGTTTACGGGATAGGCTCTGTGACTAAGTCGTTTACTGCCCTATCTATAATGATGCTCGTTGAGAAGGGTATTGTAGGGCTTGATGACCCTATCGAGAAGTACGTCAACTTGAAGCTTAGACCTAAGGGAGGTACTATAACAATTCATAACTTATTGACACATACTACAGGTATACCTGCTTTAGCCTATGCTGAAGCATTTCTTAGAGGTGTTTTAGGTCTAGATAAGGTCTGGCTACCTCTAGCATCACCAGAGGATGTCGTCTCCTTCATGAGGGACGCTGAAGAGTGGGCTGTTAGTAAGCCTGGTGAAAGGTTTTTCTATCTTAATGAGGGTTATGTATTGCTAGGGATAATAATATCTAAGGTATCAGGGATAGAGTACACTAAGTTCGTTAAGGAAAGAATATTGAAGCCGTTGAAAATGAATCGATCCTACTTCAGTAAGGAGGAGGTTGATAGAGATCCTGATGTTGCTACACCCTACATTATTGATAGAGATGGTAAGCACGTACCTAGCGTATTCCCCTACGGTGTTACCTCAGATGGTGGACTACTGAGTAATGTACTCGATATGTCGAGGTATATAGCCTTGTATTTAGGGAGGGGGAGGTTAGGTGATGTGGAACTAGTATCTAAGGATAGTATTGAGTTAATGGAGAAACCACACATTAAGTTACCTTACGAGATCTTTGGTGGGGAGTCTTACGGGTATGGTTTAGTTGTCTATCCGAACTTCCTAGGTAGGAAACTCATTGGACATAGCGGTTCAGTATTGGTTCATACTGCCTACATGGGGTACATACCACAGGATGGTGTCGGAGTTATGGTACTAGCTAATGCTTCCGGATACCCATTATCCAACATAGGTATGTACGCCTTAACACTAGCAATAGGTCAAAACCCGAAAAACCTCCCATTTATATATAGGGACGAGATACTTAGCAAACTTGAGGGTATCTATGAAACATACAAGTCAACCTATAGGGTTGAGATTAAACGTAATGGGGACTTCCTACTAATCACGTACAGAGATAAGTACGTAGAGTACACAACACCTCTAGCTCCTGAGGAATTAAGAGAGGACTACGCAAAGTTCTACACCATAAACAACGGAGTAGAGACATACGCTGAATTCTTCATCAAGGATGATAAAGTAACCATGATCTACGAAAGGTACAAATTCATCAAGAAACCCTTCTAAAGTAGAACTATTTCTGTCAGAATGTAATTCTCTTGTTTCACCACAGTTATCCTTCCCAGTATTATGCCCCCAATGAAGCTCTAAGAAACCTGAAATCCTCATGTAACGTTTACAAAAACTGAATTGAAGTTTGTTAAAAATGTTTCTAGAGAATGTTACTAACATATATGTAATTTTTATTTCCTGGATACTATTATGGCGATAACTATACCTACTAATAATATCATTACCGACATTATTGTAGTTGGGAGTGAAGGTATTTTGTTGCCAGCGTATGCGGTAATAATAGTTGGGATCTTTTGAATTGCTGTTGTTATTTGCGTTAGCGTGGTAGTAATTGTTTTTGTTGAGAGTTGGGTTGTTGTTACGGTGTAGGTTATAGTCCTATTGACTGGTATGTATATTTTTGAAGTTACGGTACGTACGTGGGTTGTAGTTGGGGTCTCATTCAAGTACTTAGTAATGGTCTTAGTAATGGGGATAGTAGCTGTTACAGTAGTGGTCTTAGTATAGGTGACCGTAATTGGTGAGGTGATGGTTTTAGTATAGGTAAGCGTTGTTGTCCTACCAATAGTTTGAGTTGTTGTAAAGAACTTAGTAATTGTCTCTGTAACTGTTGCAGTAATGGGTGCAGTAGTGGTTATAACAATTGGTGTGCTACTTATACTATCTTCGCTTCCCTGCTCTACAAAGTATAGTTTTGCTGGCATATCTACATAGGTAATATTACAGTCTTGGTAAGAGTAAGTATTCCCGTATGGATATGTGTATATACTTGCTCCTTCGAATACTGGTCTGATAACTACCCCTAATTCTCTTCCTTTAAGTTTATTTATTAGCTGAGGATCATCTGGTATTACGAGAGCAGCTGTAAAGTTAACTCTCCTACCATCACTGCTGTATTCTACGTAATCAGCCACAGGATAGTATACTTCAACGTAGGATCCTATATATACCTCACCAAGATTTATCCTCAATATTCTATCCATGGTCTCTAAGTCTACTATGTCTATGTACCTTATTCCGTTTCCTATTCCTGGGTTTCCTATGCTACCTATGCTTAGCTCGTCTGATATAGTTACATTGATGTAGTACACCCTTAATGGTTCTAAAACCATGTATTGTGGTAACATTATTGTTATGGTAAATACTATGTCTGCGTAGTCGTAATCCCATGACCCTGTTACCCTAACTTTAACACTTACTGGGGCATATGTGGTGTTCATGAAGCTTGGCACATTATTTGCTTTGATGTCGTTAGTTGTGATAGGTATTAGCGTATAAGCCAATATGATGACTAGTACTACTAGCATGGGTGTTTTATGTGAAGTCAAGCTGTCACCGGACCTGTTACTCATTTACTATTTTTTAAATAACTTTTTACTTCTACTGGAGTCTTTTAGACCTCACACCTCGCTTCATTAGCTGTGATGTTCTTGATTGTTGGTCGAAATTGTGTGTAGGTGTGATCGTTACTAACGCTAAGAACATCGGCGTAATTAGATAGATTAAAATTGCGTGGGTAATGCTGTATAATGTCTTCTTCATTGATTATCCCCTGCATACCTATGCTCCATACCGTCTACTCCATTCCTCATATCTTCTTATATCTCCCATCGTTACCGCTGGTTTGACGGAGTTTATGGCTTTTAGTAATTCCTCTCTTGTTATCGGCTCTATCCTATAGGTTTCCCGTTCTACTTCACTTAGGTCTCTTATCCTCATCAGCTTCTCTGTTATGTCCGGGTTAGCCCTTCTCAACATCATCATTATCGCCGTTTGACAGATGTTTCTTATGTCTCTTCCACTATAACCTTCGGTTAGCCTCGCTAGTTCATCATAGGTTATTCCTGTTATCTGGAATCCCCTCTTTTCTAAGTGTATCCTGAACATTTGCTTCCTGGCTTCGTAGTCCGGTAGTGGTATGTACATTCTTTTTTCAAACCTGGATAGTATTGCTTCATCCAGCATCCATGGCTTGTTCGTTGCTGCTATCACTATTACAGGTTTCTCAAGTTTCTTAGTCTTAAAGCCATCCAGCTCTGTTAGGAAGGTTTGCACTACGCCTGTTGCTGCCTGTCTATCGCTCTCTCTCCGTGCCACTAAAACCTCTACTTCATCGAAGAATATAATGCTTGGTGCATGCCTTATTGCTTGGCGGAATATCGCTGATATCATTCTTGGAGAATCTCCTACGTATCTTGATAGTACTCGGTCAACACTTACGTTGAAGAATGTCGCTTTCAACATATTTGATGCTGCCATTGCTAACATAGTCTTACCTGTCCCTGGTGGACCGTAGAGGAGGAATCTTCTGGGAGGTTCTATTTTTACAGGGATATTTGGCTTGGCTAAGCTATAGAATAACGTCTCCATTAATGTACGTTTTACTTCCTCTAGTCCAGCAATGTCATCCCATGTCACATCCGCTCTAGCTATAAGCTTCAATGCTTCAGCATCGAACTCCTCATCAAGCTTACTCACCTCCCCTTTTACCTTAACGCTTACTGGTCTAGACGGTGGTTGTTCACCTTTTCCCTCAGTAACTATTTTAGCTATGCTCGTCATGCTTGGTGCTCGCCTTTCTACTACTAATTCGCCTCTCACAAGCCTCTGGTAGAGTTTGTCGTACTCTCTCGCAAGGTCTAGTAACTCCTTTGATCCCCATCTTCTATACTTCGCTAACTCACCTAGTAGCTCACTCATGCGCTTGGCTAATCTTGCCGCTATCCTTGTATCACCTTCTCGTAGTGCCTTCTCAAGCTTCTTCTTAGTCTTCTTTAATTCTTCGTGTAGGAAGCTTGAAGCGTCAACACTCAAGCCGTAACACCATGCCTAGCGTATACGAGGATGAGGGAAGAAGGATTACTGCATAGTTAAAAAGTATATAGTTACATTTGCTGGAAGGCATACATTAATACCCTTCGGAACTAAGTTGCTTCTTTTTCCTTCTCTTTCTCTTCTTCCTCAGCTTCAGCTCTTACCTTAACTGCTAATTGCTCCTCAACTGCCTCAGGTGTTAGCTCAGCCTTCTCTACCTTTTCCCATAGCTGAAGTATCTCCTTAGTTGACTCATCTATCTCTACTTTTGCGAATTCCGCACCTAATATCTGGTTTATCTTATCAATGTTTTCTTCAAACATTTTCTCTTCGAATTCGATATTAGTTAACATCTGTATTAACTTATCTGGTTCTATACTCTTTAGCTTCTCCCAGATTCCTTTCTCCTTAAGCTTATTCTCCCACTTCTTGAGTCTTATGAGGTTACTTAATGCTCTCCTTTGCTTCATTAGCCTATTGTATTCTTTAAGCTTCATTTTTATCTCAGCATCAAGATCCTTTATCTTCTCAGCTAACAGTAGTTTTTCGACGTCACTCTTAGCTATACCCTTACGGAATAATTCTCTCTTCTGCTTCTCAAGCCTCTCTATTTCCTTACTAATTAGTAATATTTGATTATCTACGTGCATAAGCTCTTTCTCAAGTTCATCTACTTTAACTGTTTCAATCCAAGGCTTTTTTAAACCTAAAGCCTTGGAAATCTTAGAGCCTATACCCATACGTTTACGCACCTCTTAACCCAAGATTATAGAGGAGTTAAGGGGTATAATTCTATTGTATAAATAAAAATAAACATGTAATCACCCATATTTTAAGATCTGTAATATAACGCTTGTTTTTAACTGTCTTTTCCTCCATTTATCCTCAAGCACCTTCATTACTTCTAACTGCCTATCTTCAAATCTTCTGCCTTCCTCTATATCTTTTAATAACTTCCATACCTTTTCATAGAGCTTCCTGTCACCTAGGTCTCTTAACTTATTAAGTGCTATAATTCTTAGTTGATGAAGTTCATATTCCTCTATAAGTGTTTCTAATGTGTTTTTCTCCACCTCTATTGCATGTTCAATAATTTTTCTGGTTAATTCGTCTTTAGCTTTGGTTAGTTCCTCTTCGAGTGCCTTTATTCTACGTTTCTTTTCATCTATTTTTGCACTTAGGTCAACTAGTATTAGTTGCTCATCGCTAATAGCTTCCTTTAGAGTTTTAGCTTTCTTAACTTTGGATAAGACCCATGTAGCAAAGATTGCAACGCTCACCGCAAATCCTGCTTGAGGGCTTATGAGATGAGCTACTGAAGGAACAAAGCGTTCAAATGCTTTTCTTAGTAGCTCCTTTGTATTGAGTATTTGGTTTTCTAAAGACAAGAATCATACACCCCCAATTCACTTTGTGGGTAAGTTGCTTATGTCATAGAAGAATGCTACTATGCCATTCGGTGTTCGCTTTACTTTACCATATCCTTGTTCCTCTAACTTGCTTAAGGCATAGCGTATGATCTCTGGTTTCTCCCTAGTAGCCTCCATTATTTGGTCTAGTCGTATGAATGGTGATGCAGGTGATAACTGTAAGGCCTTGCTATATGTCTCTCTCGATAACATATAGTCCATTACTTTTCTCACCCTCTCCTCCGGAAGTTCCAGCCTAGCTAACTCCTCGTTTTCCTCAGCAGCCCTATCTGCGGGGTTCCTTGTTATAACGCCTGTTAGAGGATCTACTAGGTATACTGTTATGTGTTTAGCTACGAAGTTCTTATGGAACTCGCTCCCACCAATATAGTCTAATGCCTTCTTAGTGAACCCTGTAGGTGAACTCACTATTAGTATATGATAGTAATTACCTTTCTCAGCCTCATCTACACGGCTTGATAATAGATCCAGAAGCTCCGCCAAGTTTACCGGCTTTGCATCCCATCCCTTCTCTTCGTATGCTTCATGGTGTACTAATGTTACAGCTTCAACAACTATATCCTTCTTCTTGAATATTAGGCCACGTTTCTTAATGAGTACTACACCTTTACCGCGTGGTAACTCCTGCTTGGTGTAAGACCCAGTTAGGTCATAGTGTAATACTTCGTCCCATTTGTCTATTCTTCTACGTATGCCCCTTATTGGATCATATATTGTTACGTTCTTTCCACTAACTTTAAGCATTATCCTATGTATTAGTAGTTCCTCGATCCCCCTAGCTTCTTCACTTGTAATTAAGTGTCCCTCAGATTCCCCTCTAAGTGCAGCTTCAAC
>Ga0180301_10000320_pt1 | contig 37145 bp, 35 predicted proteins | sample GuaBasSediGuay16_FD_121797 | JGI IMG/M metagenome (GOLD analysis project Ga0180301, IMG submission 121797) | Subseafloor sediment microbial communities from Guaymas Basin, Gulf of California, Mexico - Guay16, Core 4569-2, 12-15 cm | ecosystem: Environmental > Aquatic > Marine > Hydrothermal... | reverse complement strand
TATGGATAATACGGCGGCGTCCAGTAGTATGGTGTAAACCAGTATGGATAATGGTGCATATACCATGGCCATCCGTAAAGCCACCAACAAGTTCTCCTACCAAATATCCAACCAGGTCTTTGCCATGGGGGTAAGTAGCTAAAGGGTCCTCTACCTGGCCAGGGACCTGCCCATCCCCATCTGCCTCCTCTTCCGAATCCCCATCTACCCCAACCTGGAACCCATGCCATAACTTATCTACCTCCACTAAAAAATAAGTCTAGAGAAATATAAATTTTGTGCAGCTGCACAAAATTGTCAGAGTTAAATTATATTATCTACCTCCATACATTATATTTTCACGGGGAGGATGATGAAACCTCCTCTCATCTTATGAAAAAAGATGATATACCTCACGGCACGCTGATTATTCATAATATCCTACTTAGTAATTATTATGGGCCTTTGCTCTATTAGTGCTTGAATAAGCTTTCTTCTACCACTACTAAGAGCTCTCCAAAGGGTACCCCTAGAAACCCCCATTCTCTTTGCAGCATCCTCCTGAGTTAGTCCTTCAAAATACACTAACCTCATAGCTTCAAGTTCGTCAGGTGCTATTTCAATCGGGGGAGCACTTTGAATAGGTGTACCATTTTCATCGTAAGGTATAAACGTTATTTTTGATGGAATAAAACCTATAATTCTAGGTTTAGGAGGCCTCCCAGGACCTTTTCGACGCCAACCCCATCTCCAACCGAACCCGTGCATAATAATTCACCAAAACTATGGTTTCAAATTAGTATTCAAAAATAAGCATCTTTCTTCTTTCAGCATACTCTCTAATCTCATATCCTATCCACGTCCCAGCTATTGCAGCTATACAAGGCTTTCCAAGTTTCTCCGTAATTAACTTAGCTTTTTCAATAATTTCGTCAACATCATGGTGATTAGGCTGTATTTTTATCTCAACAATGAATATTCTCCTATCTGTTTCAACAAATAAGTCCACTTCTAAATTATTAATAATGTAGTTTCTCTTACGCCTAACTATTCTCTCACCACTTTCGGCTATAACATCTTTTAAGTCGTCTAGAACCATTTTAGAGTATAAGGCTTCAGTTAACGCACCTAAGTCTCTTCTAGTATGCTCAACAACTCTCTTCACATGCGCTAGATCTCTCTCCACCCTCTGCTGTCTTTCCACTAATTCCACAAATCTCTCTTCCAATTTTTGCTGCCTTTCTTCTAAACGTACAAATCTCTCTTCCAGTCTCTGCTGTCTCTCCTCCAGCTTCGTAAACCTTTCCTCTAACTGTACAAATCTTTCTTCAAGTTTTTGCTGCCTCTCCTCTAGTTTTTGCTGTCTTTCTTCGAGTTTAGCGAATCTTTCCTCTAATCTTACAAATTCCTTCTCTAAATGAGCAAAATGTTCCTCTAGTTTTTGCTGTCTCTCCTCAAGCCTGCTAAACCTTTCCAAAACCTCCTTAAAACCGAGCAAACCCATAACAGCGTATCGAAACTCACGATCTTTTTCAAGAGCATCTAAAAACTTCTCTTTCTCCTTAACACTAAGTTGCTTCATTAATTATACCACTTCCATCACTCACTATCTCCCATAAAATATGTAGGTATTGAATATTAAAGTATTCTTATACTGTAGTTGCAGTAGGTCTATAATCATCTATTTTAAACGTATGGAATATTTTGTTAAACTATCTTATACGTGACAATTATAAGAAGAACTTTAAAATATGTTATGATGTTTTACTCTTGAGGGATTCTGTAAATGGTTGATTTCGATATTTTAATTAAGAATGGATTAGTTGTTACCATGGATTCTAAACGTAGGGTCCTTGAGGGAGGATATGTTGGAATTTTAGGGGATAAAATAGTTGAGGTTGGAAAGGATGCTTCTGGGAAAACAGCTGAGAAAGTAATTGATGCTAAAGGAGCAATAGTTATGCCTGGAATCATTTGTGGACACACGCATCTTTACGGTATTTTACTTCGTGGTTCTCCATGGTTCACTAAAATAGAGCCTCCCTCAGATTTCATGCAAAACCTTCAGAGAATATGGTGGGCTATGGATGAAATTATGAACCATGAAGATGCCTATGCTAGTGCTCTTGCAGCCTCCTTTGAAATGATGAAGTCAGGAGTAACGTTGTTTGCAGATACATTCTCAGGACCCAATGCAATAGAGGGAGTTTTAGATAGAATAGAAGAGGCAGTGAAAAAAGTAGGTATTAGGGGAATTATAGCCTTCGAAGCAACTGAAAGACATAGTAGAGAAGAAGGAGAAAGGGGAATTAAGGAAAACGTTAGGTTTATTGAGAAAGTTAAAAAGGAAAAAGACCCCTTAGTAATGGGTATGATAAGCATTCACGCATCATTTACAGTTACAAATCAGCTTCTAAAATGGGCAAGAGAACTTGCAAATAAATACAAAGTTCCAATAACATTACATACGTCCGAAGGTCTAGTAGACCCATACCATAATTTGGAAAGATATGGAATGAGAACTTTTGAAAGACTATACAAAGTAGGTCTTTTAGGGCCAGATGTTGTTGCAGTTCATGCTGTTCACGTAATTGATGATGAACTAAAGCTTATAGCTAAAACAGGAACCAAAATAGCTCATAATCCGCTTAGCAACATGCTAAACGCCGTAGGTGCACCGCCAATACACAAGATGCTTAAAATGGGAGTAACTGTCACAATAGGTAACGATGGATATATTTTTGACCCATTTGAGAACATTAGAGGAGCCTATCTATTAGCAAAAGTTGCCTTTAAAGACCCAAGACTCATAACGCCTCTTGAAGCAATAGAAATGGCGACCATAAACGGAGCTAAAGCTTATGGAATAGAGAACAAGCTAGGATCTTTAGAACCAGGAAAGAAAGCCGACATAATAATAATTAAGCCAGAACTCATGCCTACACCGTTAAATGCAGAAACAGTCTATGGACACTTAGTAAACACAATTGACGGAGATGATGTAAATACAGTCATAGTCAACGGTAAAATAGTTGTTGAAAATAGAAAGTCAAAAACGATATCTGAAAAAGAAGTCAACAAGATATCGCAGGAAACAGCAGCAAAATTCTGGGAAAGACTGTTGAACAGGGGAGAGTATCAGCTAGACATTGTTAGAATTGAGAAACCATAAGTATCCTAAGGTTAACTTTTAATTTAAAACCATACTACTAAATTTAGTGTGAATTAACAGGGTTAAAGATATGAAAGTTAAAGTAATGTTTTTTGGGAGAGCAAGAGACATTGTAGGTGATGATAAAGGATTCGTTGAATTGGAGCTTAAAGAAGGTGCATCGCTTAATGATCTTTTAGACAAAATTGCTGAAGATGTTAGTGAGAAATTTACTAAGAAATTTAGGAGCAAAACAATAATACTTATGACTGTTGTTAACGGTGTTTCAATAAATGATTTAAACTATGAATTAAAAGACGGCGATGCGGTAGCATTTGTTCCTCCTAGTCAAGGCGGCTAAATGTTTTTAACCACCTGAAGCAACAGGCATGATCACGTATTCTCCATTTTCTTCAACATAGTCTTCCTCAGTTAATGGTTCACCATTTTTTAAAACTACAACGTCTTCTACAGTGTAGCCTAATTTGTGCATTAAGGTTTTCACTTTAACTTTACTTTTAAATTCAAGCTCCACTATTTTTCCTTCACGTATGAGTTTAACCTTCACTTTCACTTCTCAACACCTTCTCCATAGCTAATCTTACCTTACAGAATGAACATGTTTCACTTGATGAAGGCATACCACATATTTTACACTTCCTTAATTTTTCTTCCTTAGGGGGATAATATTTGTTTAGTGCTGGTTGAATTTTCTCAAGAAACATTTTCACCAAAGTTATTTTAGATCCTGGAGTTACCTCCTCTAACTCATTAGATATTTTCCTAATTTGCTCATGAAATATTCGGGGTCTAAAGTGAGGACATACATTGTAGTTAAATGGAAGTTTACGTAGTAAAACGTAAAGTAAGGTTTCTTTCTCCGAAAAATAAACTAAGGGCTTAATTCTACTAATAAGCCCGTTTTTAGTGGGCGTTTTTAATTCAAGTTTCACTAAATCCTCTATTCTCCCAGCATAAACTGATGATAGTATGTACTGTATCATATCATCAAGGTTATGGCCTGTAGCTATAGCGTCTGCTTTAACCTCTAATGCAACCTTATTCATAATATATCTTTTCACAGTACCGCAAACACTGCATACAGGTCTTCGAATACCTGCCTTCCTACCATATAATGCTATATTGTCTATTGTGAAGCCATAATGTTTCTTTAGGTTAAAAATAGTATATGGTATTTTTAGTATTTCAAAGTTCTTAACTGAGGCTTCAACACTATCTTTAGAATACTCTTTACCAATGCCTAAATCTATAGTTAAACCATGAATTTCGAAGCCGAAATGATTAGATGCCTTACACATTAAATGAAGTAGGGTGACACTATCCTTTCCCCCAGAAACCGCTACAAGAACCTTATTTATGTTCTTAAAGAGATTGTTTTCTGAAGATATTTTGAGAAACCTTTTCTCCATAAACTCTATGAAATGCTCTTTACATAAACTTAACCTAGCATATCTAAGCCTAACTCTAGCTTTCCTTCCACAACGACCGCATTTAACCATTTTCTACCTATACCTCGGAATAAAAATTTAGTAGAGTTATAAAGTGGTTTCTTAAAGTATCAGAGCTCAGCTTTTTCTAAATACTTAATCACATATTTAGTTATTAATGCATAAAAGCTTTAACATTATTTAAAATGGTTATAATAGCTACTTCTATTGAGAGCACAGAGCAATAAGGCCTATTTAAAGCTCTTTAAACCTCTCTTACATAACCAGTTCATGTTAGCTTAATTAACTTTGGCATGGCCATTATCTTCTCTATCTTCAGTTTCAATTTTATTATATTCTCCTTCAGCTATTTTGAGAATTATTTAATTATAACCCATACATCTTTTTAAAGTAATGCACGGAGGTGTATGTACTGGTCGAAAGAATTTCGATAAGAGTACGTAGATTAAGAACACCCCTTGTAGCTAAGCTTTTAAGTAGACTGTGGGAACTTCGGTCAAAAGGTGTTAAGGTATACAACCTTTCTGCAGGCCAGCCGGGGTTCCAACCTCCAATAGAGGCAAGGCAGTATTTGAGTCAGCTTCTTCTTCAAAACTTTCCTGAACTTTACAAGTACACTCCTATTGAGGGTATAAGGGAGCTTAGAGAGGCTGTAGCGGAGGATCTTAGGGAAAACTATGGTTTTGAAATAGATCCTGAAACTCAAATAGTGATTACTGCTGGAGGAGAGGAAGCACTCTACCTATCATTACTAACTACGGTTAATGAAGGAGAAGAGGTAATATTATTTGATCCAACATTTCTCGAGTATGAACCTCTAGTTAATCTCGTAGGTGGAAAACCCGTTTTCGTAAAGACTGTTGAGGAGAAAGGGTACCAACCAGACATAAACGATTTAATGGAGAAAATTAGTAGAAGAACAAAAGCACTAATAATAACAACACCTGATAATCCGACGGGAAGAATTATAGGTGTTGAAGAAGCAAAAGCTATTGCCGATTTAGCTGAAGATTATGGATTCTGGGTTTTTAGTGATGAAACATACCAGTACATGGTTTTTGAAGGAGAACATGTACCTATGTATAGGTTTGATAATATACGTGATAGAATAGGTGTAATAGGGTCTTTCTCTAAAGACACAGGATTCTCAGGTTGGAGAATAGGATACGTTTATGGTCCTGAAGAATTCATTCAATCTCTAAAAAAGGCAAAAGAGTATATTACATTAAATACGTCAACTATAGCTCAATATGCTATTACATACTTTTTGAGAAGCAGGTTAAGAAACACGTACACTAAATTCATTGTTAACGAATATAGGAAAAGAAGAGACGTTTTATACAGCGAAATAAGAAAGAAGCTTCCAGAAGCAAAACCTTTCAATCCGCAAGGGGCATTTTACATGTTCGTTAACATGGAAGCATACATGAAGAAACATGGTTTCAAATCAAGCTTAGATTTAGCTAATTATTTGCTGGAAAAAGCCTATGTAGCAACAATACCTGGAGAGGTATGTGGACCGACAAGCAATAGACATATTAGATTCTCCTTCAGCTCAATAACCAAGGAGGAGATAGTAGAGGCTATAGAAAAAGTTTCTGAAATTCTCAAATAAAACTTCACCTAGCTTTTCAACATACACTTTAAACTTCTGACCTTAAATATTTACAAGCTATTTCTTAGAGCATTTAAAACAATAAATATTGCATTTAAGAATCTGTATAAAACAATTGTAAATAATATTGCTTACGTTAATATTAATAATAGTAAATATATTTGTTTTCCTAGGCGATATTACATGAAGAATACGGGCAAATTTATGATAATCATCGTTACTATGCTATTAATAACTATTCCAGTAATTTACATGGCTTTTCCAGTAAACGTGAAAAGTAAAGTATTCATCTATTGTGGCGCTGGATTAAAACCTGCTATGGATGAAATAGCTGTTATGTTTGAAAAGAAATATGGTGTAAGTGTTGAAATAACTTATGGCGGTATTGGAGCCATAGCTTCTCAATTCTTTTCTACGAAAATAGGTGATGTATTTATAGTTCCCGATCCACTATACTTTAATAAATTAAGAGATGAAGGATATGTAAAGTATTTTGAAAAAATACTTGTTTTTAAACCTGTTATAGCATTTAAAAGTGGTAATTCAAAACATATTAAATCATTAATGGATCTTTTAAGGGATGATGTGAAAGTTGGCTTAGGTGATCCTAGAATTCCTGCTATAGGGAGGGCTGCAAAGCAAGTTCTGGAAAATGCTGGAATAGTTAACGAGGTTTTTAATAAAACAATAGTCTACACTTCTACGGTTAATGAATTAGCAACATACATTAAAGCGAATGCCATAGATGCTGCAATAGTATGGAAAGCTGTAGCTATAGCTTATGGATTAGAGTATATTGAGATAGATGAAAAATATAATGTTGAATATCCTGTTTACGCTGTTGTCTTAACCACAACGAATAATGAAAAGGCTTCATTAGATTTCATTAACTTTCTAAAATCTGATGAAGCAAGAAATATTTTTATTAAGAAGGGTTTCTCTCCTGCTTAAGTTTCTTGATAACTTTCTCAAAATCAATTGTTTTACTAGGTTTTTCAGGAAGAATACCTTGTGGTCTGTAAAGTAGTATTATGATTAGCACTATTCCAAATATTATGTAGCTTAAGTAGTTTACGTCGAAAGGCGCAGATATCATGTACTTATATTGCATGATAAGTCTCTCAGTTAATACGTAAATTAATACTCCAATAGCTGCGCCAATATTGTTACCCGCTCCCCCGAGTATTACCATAACCCATACAATGAATGTTTTTAAAGGCATAAAGTCGTCTGCGTGGATAGACTTTGTATAGAAAGCATATAAAACACCTGCCATACCGGCTATTGCTGAGCCTATTACTAAAACTTGCATTCTAATTTTAACAACATTTTTGCCGAAAGCTTCAGCAGCTAATTCATTATCTCTAAGGGCTCTTATAAGTCTTCCAAAAGGGGATCTTACAAGTTTTTCAATAAAATACCATGCCATAAAAGCTATAAACAACATAATGCCTACTTGAATTATTTCCTTTAAACCCACAGGTAGCCAGGCGAAAAGGTCCGGTACAGAAACTCCAAGAGAACCACATATTAATGGCTCATAGTTTCTAGCAAATATTCTAAGCAGTTCACCACTTGCTAGAAGAGTTATGCCTAAATAGCTTTCTTTAAGCCTTATGGCTGGGTATGAAGCTAAATATCCTAAGATACCTCCAATAGCTCCACCTAAAAGCAGTAGCGTTATAAATAATGTTATCGATAAACCTGGGTTTTCAGCTAATAATTTTGAAACTTCAGTAGCATATACTACGTTAGCAGTACAGTATGGTCCAAAGCTACCTATTTCACTTGAGTAAAGACTCATAATAGTCCTTGTAGCCAATGCCCCTGCTGTAAATGCTCCTCCAGCAAAGAAAAGAACTTTACCGAAGTTTGAAATGCCAGTGTATCCGTATTCTAAATTAAGACTTATTGAAAGCATTAGGTATATTGAGAAGAACGCTGAAACATCTATTGCGAATCTTAAAGGATCAGTTATTCCAAGGATCATTGTTTTCTAACACCTCTAAGCTTCGTCGCTATTTTTTCAAGTTTAATTTTGGAAGTTATGCCCTCGGGCATTAGAAGAAGCGTAGCTATCAATATTGCGAAAGGTATTGCTGGCCTATAAGCTGTTGATAAATTAAATGGGGGATTAGCTAGTACTTGTATACCGATGACTTCAGCAAATCCGACGATATATCCTCCTAGCATTGCTCCATAAATATTTGATAAACCTCCCAATATTGATGATGAGAACACTCTTAAGAGAAGCATCCAACCTATTTCTGGATTAGCAGGCATTCTGAAAGGTACTAATGCTCCAGCTAATCCGGCTAATCCTCCAGCTAAAAACCATGAGACAGCATATACTTTATTAACGTCAACTCCTAATACCTCAGCTAAATCGGGGTTTTCTATTGCTGCTCTCATAGCTATTCCAAACTTTGTTTTAGTAAGGAGAATATAAAGGGTAATTACTAAAGCAATTGTTAATGCGGATGAAACTATGAGTAAGCCAGGTATGAATACTGCTTCACTAAGTTGTAAGCCGAAGTCTCTAAAAATAAACCCCCTAGATATGATCTTGTAAACGTTTGTTAAGCTATCAGCGTATATGTGAAGTATAGATCTTAAAGCAACTTCTATAGCTATTGAAGCAACCATTAACCCAACAATACTTGTACCTCTACTGTTAAGAGGTTTAAACACTAGCAAGTATGAAAGTAAAGCCACACATCCCGAAATAAGAAACGCTGCTGGTAACGTAAAGTATGGACTTATCTTATGGAATGCAAGAAAATAGTAAGCAACATAAATACCTACTGTAGCGAAATCACCATGTGCAAAGTTAGGTATTTTCAATGTAATATAGGTTAATGTTAGCCCTATGGAAAGCAGTACCAGGAGGTTCCCAAATATTATCGCGTCTATTAGCAAAGTTGCATTCATTCTTTATCCCTTATCTTACAGGTTAGGCGTTGTGGTGGAAATGGTTTCCCACACTTTTTTAAACTTATTTCCATTTAACCTATAAGAAAAACCTATATATACTACCTAGATTTGAATTAAACCTCAATAAGCTACAATATAAATCTTTCGATGAAAAGGTGATGAGTAAATGGAAAAAGCTCTACTTAACCTAATTGCGGGATTAATAGTAGGTTTAATTATTGGCGGAGGATTGGTATACGCGTTTGCAGAAGCCCCTGCACAAACAGTAACAACAACCATAACTGAAACTGCAGGTGCTGGAGCAACAGTAACTGTTACGGAAACTACTACAGTAACTAAGACGCAAGCCGCTGCAACATTACCTGAAGAAATTCCAATAGGAGTTTTACTGCCATTATCAGGAGATCTTTCCTCTTTCGGTGAGAAATGGAAAAACGCAATGGTACTTGCTGAACAAGACATTAATGAATATGTTGCAAAAATGGGGTTAAACGTTAAGTTCAAGTTTTACATCGAAGACACTAAGACCTCACCCGAAGGCGCATTAGCAGCGCTTCAAACGTTAGCTGCTAAAGGAATAAAGCTTGTAATAGGTCCAGCAGCAAGTTCTGAAGTAGCAGCTGTGAAGAGCTATGCTGACGCTAACAAAATAGTCATATTTAGTCCATCATCTACTGCGCCAAGCCTAGCTATACCCAATGACTACATATTCAGGAATGTTGTTACAGATATATACCAAGGAAAAGCATTAGCGAGACTTATGTGGGATAGTGGAGTAAGAAAGGTTGTTGCAATATATAGGGGAGATGACTGGGGTGTTGGACTTTTTGAAGTAACTAAGAAGAGATTTGAAGAACTAGGTGGAACAATGGAAGGTGTTAAGTATGATCCAGCTGCAACAGAGCTTTCAGCGGAAGTTAGAAAAGCATCTAGCTTAGTAAGTCAGTTCGGTGCTGGAGAAGACGTTGCTGTACTTTTAATATCCTTTGAAGACGATGGAATAAGTGTCTTAACATTAGCAGCAAACGACCCTGTACTTTCACAAGTTAAATGGTTTGGTACTGATGGTATAACGTATTCAACTAAAATAGCTGAACAAATAGGAGACATAATGGTTAAACTTAATGTCATGTCGACGTTAATGGTTCCACCTGAATCACCTAAGAAAACAGCTTTCATGGAAAGATATGAATCTAAATTCGGCGTAGAACCTGACTCATATACGCTAAATATTTACGACAACGCATGGATTCTCGCGTTAGCGGTTTTAGAAACTGAAAAATATGATGGTGAAACCATAGCGAAAATACTTCCAGATGTAGCTGAGAAGTACTTCGGAGTTTCAGGCTGGACTAACCTTGATGAAGTAGGAGATAGGTTACCTACAGATTACACAATAGCTAAAGTTGTTGAAGAAGACGGCAAATACGTATGGGTAGATGCTGGAAAATACGTTCCCGCAACAGACACTATTCAGTGGTTTGGCAGCTGAAAATAACTAAATAATCTAATATTTTTTAACAAAATTCCCATGTTAATTAAAATTAGTTAGCATGCTTCAGAAAAGTTAAAATATCCCACATTTTTCTCCTTACTACAGTATTAGATGATGGAAAAATGGAGGTCTACGGAGTTAATGTCTAAAATACTGAAAACAGAGAATGTTAAGAAGCGTTTCGGAGGAATAATAGCACTTAACGGTGTAAATATTGATGTAGAGAGTAAAAGTTTAACCATGATTATAGGGCCTAATGGCTCAGGTAAAACAACATTAATAAATGTTATTTCAGGTGTGTATAAGCCTGATTATGGAAGAGTAAAATTTAATGGAACAGACATTACAGGTAAGCCCCCTCATCAAATATATAAGGTTGGATTAGTGAGAACATTTCAAATACCATCATTGTTCACGAATTTAACAGTTTTAGAAAACTTGCTAGTAGCAGCTAGAATACATGAAGGTGAGAGTCTTTTTAAAGCTATTTTTAAACTCAAATGGCTTAAAAGAGAGGAGGAGCTTGTTAGAAAAGCCTATAGGATTCTTGAAATACTTAACTTAGATCATCTATGGAACCATCTAGTCAGTAAATTAAGTGGAGGTCAAATGAAGCTTGTTGAAACAGGAAGAGCTTTAATGAGTGATCCTAAAGCATTGCTCATGGACGAACCTATAGCTGGAGTTAACCCTAAACTTGCACATGAAATATTCGATCACTTAATTAGACTTAAAAAAGAACTCGGTATATCTTTCCTAATAGTCGAACATAGGCTTGATGTAGCTTTACAATATGTCGATTACGTTTATGCAATGCATAGGGGAAAAATTATAGCAAAAGGTAAACCCGAAGAAATACTTGAAGATCCAAGAGTTTCAGAAGCTTACCTAGGTGAATAAGTCTAATGCCTATTTTATCACTTAAAAATGTTGATGCAGGATACGGGAAATTCCAAATACTTTTCAACATAACTCTTACTGCTGAAAACAATGAAATAACGGTTATTGTGGGACCTAATGGTTCAGGTAAGTCAACACTACTTAAAACGGTATTTGGTTTAACAAACGTTTATAATGGAAAAGTTTTCTTTGAAAATAAAGAGATAACTAAGAAGAAACCTCATGAAATAGCTAAGCTAGGCTTAACGTACTTACCCCAACTCAATAACATCTTCATGAACTTAACTGTAAGGGAGAACCTTGAATTAGCAGCATACATGCATAGCGGGGAAACTATGCCTATAGAAGAAGCAGTAGAATTATTTCCTATTTTAAGAAGCTACTATGAGAGAAAAGCGTCAACGTTAAGCGGTGGTGAGAGGCAAATGCTGGCAATGACTATGGCACTTATTAGAAAACCCAAAGTAATGTTGCTCGACGAACCCACAGCAAATATGGCACCTAAAATAGCTAAAATGATATTTGAAAAAATAGTTGAATTAAGAGAGAACTTCAGAATAGCTGTAGTTCTTGTGGAGCAGAATGCTAAAAAAGCATTAGAAATAGGCGATAAAGCATATCTTCTAGTTGCTGGAAGAAAGATTTTCGAAGGGCATCCAAGAGAACTTCTAAGTAAACCGGATTTAACTAAAGTGTATTTGGGAATAGGTTAATCTATTTACCCTATTTTAATAATACAATATTATGTGTTTAAGTTATGAGGAAAAAGGCAAGAGTACTTTATGGAAAAAACGGTGTCAGAAGACTATATAGCGAAATTGCTGAAAACTACGATAGATCAAAGAAACTATACATAACGAGGTTAATGGAGAGATCAGAAAAGCCCATTATTGAAAACTTCTTAAACGCTGAACACCCAATATGCTCAGTTGATTTAGGTTGTGGAACTGGCAGATACTTGAAAAGTCTATTGGCTATAAGTAGATACGTTATTGCATTAGATTTTAGCATTGACATGATAAAGGTAGCTATGAGGAAATATGGTAAGTTTAAAGATAAGGCGGATTTTATAGTTGCAGATATAGAATACTTGCCTTTTAGGAAACACTCTTTGAACCTCGCATTATCAACGCTGGTAATAAATCACTTAGAGAACATTGAAAATGCTCTAAACGAGATAAGGAGGATTTTAAAGACTAAAGGGGTCTTTATCTTTACTACCCTTAACAAGATAGTAATTGATAAGTATAATAGAAGATATGGTATACCTCAAGACACTGTTCTTTTTGTAACAGAGAACATTCCTCCAACCTATATTTATGAAAAAGGAATGTTAGAAGATGAAATTAGGGAAATACTGAAGAATCATGGATTTAAGATTGTAGGGTTTAAACCCGTAGCTTATTGGGTTCTCCTAGGATTATTACCTAAACATGACATACTATTACGTGTTCTTCAACCATATATGCAGTACTTAGACTTTTTAGCTAAAATACTTCCTTCAAAATACGCTTTTATTCACGCTTTCAAAGTAATTAAATTAGGGTAAGGTTTATGGTGAAAATAGCCATTGTGGGCGGAGGTATTGCTGGGTCTTTTCTCGCCAAATTACTTTCGATTGAAGGATACGATGTTACGGTATTTACTGAATCAAAAAGATTAGGATGCTTCTGTGCTTGGGGTACAGTATTTAATGAAGTAGACTATCTACTTAGAAAGGTTGGGTTAAGACTCAAAGACTATGTGTTCTCAAAAATAAAATACCTGGTGGTAAATGGGATAAAACTTAACGCAAAAAACATTGTGACATTCAATAAACCTAAGCTTATATATGATCTCCTAGAGAACGTGAAGGTAAAGTACATTAGAGCTACAAAGGATACCGTAAGAAACTATGACATTATTGTTGATGCAACAGGCTTTAGAAGAGAACTTCTAGGTAAATTGAAGAGAGACTTTATGCTCCCAACAATAGAATATGTGATTAAGGATGAAGAAGGCATTCTTAATGAAAACACTATTTATGTACAATTAGGTAAAGTAGGTTATGCTTGGATGTTTCCTTTAATAAACAAGTTCTGGCATGTGGGTGCAGGAGACATCGTTTTGGATATTAAAGAACTTACGGAAAGAGTTATGGGGAAATATGGTTTAAATAGAGATAAAATAAAAATTACATGTGAATGTAAAAGTTATGTAAGATTATTGCCTCCTAAATACTGTCAACCAATAGTTAAAGGAAATATTTATGGTTGTGGTGAAAGCATAGGAACGGTTTATCCCCTCACGGGAGAGGGAATAGCATTTTCGATGAGATGTTCGGAAATATTATTTGACAACATTGTTGCAAATAAAACACCTAAAGACTATGTTTCAAGTATTCTGAAAGAGTTTAAATGGTTTAATAAGGCATTTAACTTAACTCTTTCACTCAATAAATCGAAGGGTAAAATATTGTTTAATGCCATTTCAGCTTTAGGAAGCATTTTTAGGTATGCTAAAAGATTAGGAGCTGAAATGGAAGATTTAGAGGCTATATTCAAAGTTATATATAAATTATTAGGGTAATGGAAAAAACTATAGCTTAATTAACGGAAGTTCTTTGATAGATCTCATGACAAGCGATGTGCTTGTTGAGAGCACACCATCTATTTGCCCTATTACATCAAGTATTTTAGCTAAGTGTTCATTATCTATTGCGAAAGCTTTGGCCACAGCTGAGTACTCGCCTGTTATATCATGCAATTCGACAATCTCTTTAATTTTAGCTATGTGCTCAAGTGCTTGATTATGCTTCTTAGGATCAGTTTTCACAAAAATAAATGCCATAATGTTGTATCCTAGCCTAGTTCTATCAACAATAGCTATGATTGATTTAATGTATCCATGTTCTTTCAACCTCTTTATTCTTAAATGAATGGTGGAAGGACTTACATTAAGCATTTTAGCTATTTCAGCATATGTTAAATCTGCATTATCTTGTAGAATATTGAGAATTTTTCTGTCAAGATCGTCAATAATATAACGTGACAAAACACTTCCCCGTAAAAAATTTCGAATTTAGAAAATATTAACCTTATTCCATAGTATAAAAGACGTTATTAGAGTATGGTAAATATTTTACTAAGATAAATGATTTGAAGATATTAAAAAATTTTATTTGGCGAAAACATGCTAACCAGGGAATATTTGTGTTCCAGCTTTACCTTTAACTACTTCGTAACCTTCCTTTAAGTGACCTATTGCTGCCTGTAACCCACCATTCTTTATGAAACGTATTGTTGCAAGAACCTTCGGACCCATAGAGCCAGGTTTAAAATGTCCTTCCCTATAATATTTTTCAAGTTCAGAAACCGTGACTCGGCTCAGCTTCTTGGCCTTTGGTGTCCCATAGTTTAAATAAACGCCATCAACATCTGTTAGGATTACAAACTTTCCTGCTTCAATCTGAGTTGCTAAAACCTCTCCTGCCAAATCCTTATCTATAACGGCTTCAACGCCTTGCAATGTTTCATCCCTGGATTCTACTACTGGTATTCCTCCCCCTCCGGAAGCAACAACAATCCATCCATCCCTTATCAGGGCCTTTATTGCCTCAACTTCATAGTTCTTCTTCGGATCAGGTGAAGGAACAACTCTTCTCCATCCACCACGAGGGTCAGGCTTCATAACCCATCCTTTCTCTTTAGCTATTTTCCTTGCTTCCTCTTCAGTATACCAGCTTCCAACATATTTTGTTGGATTTTGCCATGCTGGATCCTCTTTACTAACAACTACTTGGTTAACTACTGCAATAACTCCTTTTATGCTATTTTTAACTCCTTCCTTGATTAGGAGATTATTTATTGATTGCATTATTAAATACCCTAACCAACCCTGTGTCATGGCTCCAGCCACGTCAAGGGTTAATGGCGGTATTTTATCTTTAGTCCTCTCCATCCACTCAGCAATAACGCCAACTTGTGGGCCATTTCCATGCGTTATTGCTACACGATAGCCTTCCTTAACTATCCTAACTATTGTTTTAGCAGCACGGTATGCGTTTTTCCAATAGTTCTCCGGGGTTCCCTTCTCCCCCTTAGTTTGAAAAGCATTACCACCTAATGCTATGAGAACCCACTTTGGATCTCTAGGCATTCTAAAGTAAACACCCTTTTTCATGTTTCTAAATGGTTTAGAAGAAAAAGAAGAAGCATTGCTTAATCGTATTTGCTTCCCATAACCATCGACATTACCGCTTTTTGCACGTGAAGCCTGTTTTCGGCTTCTAAGAAGTATAGTGATTTCTCATAGCTATCAAGAACTTCATCTGTTACTTCTTGACCTCTATCGGCCGGACCGCAGTGCATGTAATATGGTTTTCCTGATTCCTCAAGTAAGTCCATTGTTACTATCCAATCCTTGAACTTAGCTTGATATGCCTTAGCTCCCTCTTTATCCACAGTATTATTGTATGGCGGGAAGAACCCTTTTGGACTCCACGCTTTCGGATAAACAAAAGTTGCTCCATCGAAAGCTTCTTTCATGTTGTTTGTTATTGTTACACTACCACCGTACCGGTCAGCTAACTCCTTAGCTTTTTTAATTATTTCGTCTTGAAGCTCAAAGCCTGGTGGATGGGCTACAACAACGTCCATGCCGAACATAGCAGCTATCAACGTTACACTTTGAGGAACAGCTAAAGGCTTAAGCCCTCCAGAATATGCGTAGCTCACTACAAACTTTTTACCACGAAGTCTAGGTACAGTTTCTACGGCGGCCAATATGTCCGCTAATGCTTGAAATGGATGGTAAATGTCATCCTCCATGTTAAGCACGGGTACTGAAGACCATTTAGCAAATTCCTCTATTACTCTGTGCCCTCTACCGATAATCCACTTGGCTGCATCGCCATATATTCTAATGGCAATTGCATTACCGTATTTGCTTAAGACTCTAGCAACATCACGTATAGCCTCGGTTTGATAAGGTACCATGTCTTCAGGTAATGTTGGTGTATACACGTCTTGCGGGCTTAAGAAGTGTGCATGGCCTCCTAGTTGAAATATTCCTGCTTCAAAACTATTCCTTGTCCTTAATGACCTGTTGTAAAAGAACATAAACAAGGTTTTGCCTTGCAAATAGGGTGTTGGTACGTTACTCCAGTATTTCCTTTTAAGATCAAGGGCTGCTTCTAAAACTTTCTTAATGTCTTCTTGTGTATAGTCTATGTTTCTTAGCCAATGTTTTCCTTCAAAATATCCTACGTACCATGGCTTACCCAATAATTTCACCTCTTAAAGATACATTCAGTAGTAATATCATTTAGAGATTATAAGAATTCTCCAATACGTTTTCCTTAAACAAGCAGCGTCCAACTATATTGAACATGTAATGGCTTATTTAAATTTCATGTTGCATTTCCTTTTCTAAATCTTTTATAAACCTCAATAATAATGTTATCAATGCTATACGAGATACCCAAAATTAATGTAAAGATTATTTTGGTTAACAATAAGGTTTAGTTTTAAATTAAAAATAAATTAAAATTGATTAAGTTAAATAAGGCCTCCCATAGTTAAAAGTAAAACTGCTGCTTTAGCAAATAGGTTATTTTCGGCTTGCTCATAAATTACTGATCTTGGAGAATCCATTACTTCATCGTCTGCTTCACAGTCTCTCAACACTGGAAGCACGTGGGTTATTATGCCATGTTTATCCATTAAGTCAAGGTCTTCAACTTTAAGTCTCCAATCACGATATTTCTGATATATCCTTAATTCTTCTTTACCAAACCTTGATTCACCTAATTCGGCCAGTTTTCTTGAACACCAACTTCTCGGAAAAACTACGTGTGCTCCCTCAAGTGCTTGTCTATAATCATTCACAAATTCTATTGAACCTCCGGATTCCTTAGCATTCTGTTTAGCCCATTCAACATATTTTTCAGGTAATTCGAAACCCGGCGGATGGGCTACAACAACGTCCATGCCGAATCTTGTAGCTATAAGCATGTCTGCATGTATGCTACTATATCCTCTGATAACTGGAGCATAACCCCACATTATGACGAACTTTTTACCTTTAACATTACCTAGTTTCTCCTCCATAGTCATAATATCTCCTAAAGCTTGTGTAGGATGTTCTTGATCATCAGCCATGTTAATTACTGGTACCTTAGCGTATTTTGCTACCTCTCTTATTACCCTATGACCCTCACCATATTTGTAATCAATGGCTTTATCAAGTATTCTTATTCCAACAGCATCCCCGAATATTTCATACATTTTTGCAATATCCTTTAGCGCTTCACCTTCACCCATACGTGTCATTCTAGCTTCAACATATTGCGCATGACCTCCTAGCAACACCATAGCTGTTTCAAAAGCTGACCTCGTTCTCGTTGAAGGAGCATAGAAGAGCATTATGAAAACTTTCTTTTTGAGATAGTCTGGCATTCTTGAAGGCCCTAAATAATAGTACATTCTTTTAAGTTCCTTAGCTGTTTCTAAGGTAGCTCTTAGTTCCTCAACAGTCCATTCTTGCGTTGTTATTAAGTCTTTACCTACTAAGTTAGAAATTGTTGATTTCAAAAACACCAAAACCTTATCACCAAATATAATGTAGGTTTTCTTGAAGTTTATAAGTATAAACAATATCCGACAAGCCATGTTAAAAGCACATGTATTAAACAATATTTAAAATACATTATGGTGAAATTATTGTGAGCAGTATTAATAATATTTTTATGTACTCATATTAAATACTCTATGTCTAATTTCTATGAAAATAATTAACATATAAGGAAAAATGCAAAAGGTAACTTTTTGCACGTTTACTAATTTAAAGACACACCATAGTAGTTGTTTAAGGTTTTCTCGAAATCTTCAAGTTTAGGTTCAATCTTAGGTGCATCGCCACTTACCTTCTTTACAATTTCAGGGTCTTTTAGCCCATGTCCTGTTATTAAAATAACAACAGTATCCTCCTTATCAATAGTCCCATTCTCGAGAAGTTTCATGTAGCCCGCTAAACTTGCCACTCCAGAAGGTTCTGCAAATATTCCTTCATACTTGGCTAAAAGTCTCATTGCTTCAAGAATTAAATCGTCAGAAACGGCTTCAGCTAAACCTCTTGTTTCTTCTAAGGCTTTTAATCCACCATCGTGATCCCAAGGATAGGGATCTTCAAGTCCCGTAGCTATTGTTTCAGGCTTGGGCCAGGGCTTAATCTTGAAGGGTTCGGCTTTCTCCTTCCACGCCTTAACGAAAGGAGCATTTCCTGTTGATTGTATGGCTACGAGACGAGGCAAATCACTTATGAACCCCAATTCTCTGAAATCTCTAAACCCCTTCCATACACTTGTTAGTAATGCAGCTGCACCTACGGGTACAAAAACCCAATCCGGAATATCCCACTTTAACTGCTCAACAATTTCATAGGAAATAGCTTTTGGGCCCTCTATTTGGTAAGGATTAAAAGGCCCGAAACTTGGGCTAGGGTACCACCCATATTTCTCATAAGTCATTTTCATCATTTTTACTGTAGGGTCTTCTTGCCCTAACCCTTTAACTCTAAAAACCTTAGCCCCATAGAAAAGTAGCTGAGCCACTTTACCGTAGCCTGCTTCCTCAATTACGAAAGCATATGTTTCTAAGCCTGCTTTAGCACTATAGGCTGCTAAAGCAGCTGCAGCATTACCGCTTGAAGCAGTAACGGTTACCTTATACCCAAACTCTAAGGCCATACTTACTGAAACACTCATTCCTCTATCCTTAAAGCTTCCCGTAGGGTTTCTCGTTTCATCCTTTAGAAAGAGGTTTTTCACGCCAAGTTTTTCAGCAAGCCTCCTAGCCTTTATAAGAGGAGTTCCTCCTTCCCCGAGAGTTACAATATTTCTCCCGTTAGCTACAGGCATTAATTCACGATATCTCCACTGATAAAATGGTCTTTTAGCTAGCTTATCTTTAGTCATGCTTTCCTTTACCTTTTCATAATCATAGTATATGTCAAGTCTTCCTAAATCATTGTTCCTACAAATAATTGGTTTTTCATCAAGATAATACATGCGTCCGCATCTACTACATTTCAAATACTTAACATAGGATGGCATTTTAAAACTCTCTCCTTTCCCAGTAGTATGGTAATTAATGATCCATGTAAAATATAATAGTTCTCCTCTTAAGAAATATTAAAAGACAATTACTAACTATTTCAAAAACTATTTACTCGTCTTTAAAGCATTGTTTCTAGCGTTCTTCCAGAACTCCTCAAAAGATATTTAATCGTGTAATTTCAAATGCTCCTCTTATTTAAGCTGAATGGTTTTTTATTAGATTGTTGGAAAGATTTTTATATACGCCTTTAGGATTTAGTGTATAGTCTATTTAATTATTGCCAGTATACGTTTCTGGGTGTTCTCAGTGGTTTCGAAAGAAAAACCCCCAGCAGTGCTAATGAAAAATATTGTGAAACAGTTTCCAGGGGTTCTAGCGCTAGATCACGTGAATTTCGAAGTTAAAGCTGGAGAAATCCATGGACTTCTTGGCGAAAATGGTGCCGGAAAAACGACTTTAATGAGCATCCTCTATGGTGTGTACAGGACTGATTCTGGAGAAATATATATTCACGGTAAGAAGGTAAATATAAGGTCCCCGAAGGATGCAATAGCCTTAGGCATAGGAATGGTTCCTCAGCATTTTAAATTAGTCATGGCACACACTGTTGTTGAAAACGTAATTCTCGGATTAAAGGAATTCGGCCTCGTACTTAAAATGAAGGATGCAGAAAAGAAAATTATTGAATTAGCTAAAACATACGGCTTCAGAATAAATCCTAAAGCAAAAATATGGCAATTGTCTATGGGTGAAAGGCAGTACGTTGAATTATTAAAGGCTCTAATAAGGAAAGCAAACATACTAATACTTGATGAGCCAACAACTGTTCTAACACCTCAAGAAACAAGAGAACTATTCAACACGTTAAGGAGAATGAAAGAAGAAGGTAAATCAATAATTTTCATATCACATAAGCTTGAGGAAGTAAAGGAGCTATGTGATAGAGTGACTGTTTTAAGAAAGGGACGCGTTGTTGGAACAGTTGACCCTAAGAAAGTAGGATTAGCAGACTTAGCCAGAATGATGGTTGGCAGAGAGGTCTTATTTAGGATAAAGAAGGAGCCAAGAAAAATTGTTTTAGAAGAACCCATACTTAAAGTGGAAGGTCTCTACGCTTTAAGCGATAAAGGAGTTATGGCAGTAAGGAACGTTTCTCTAGAAGTTTATCCTGGTGAAATACTTGGAGTAGCTGGAATAGCTGGTAGTGGGCAAGAGGAATTGGCTGAAGTAATTGCTGGAATGAGAAAAGCCGAAAGAGGTAAGGTGATAATAGGTAATGTCGATGTGACAAATGCTTCGCCAAAGAAAATTTTCGAACTAGGCGTAGCATACATTCCAGAAAGCAGAATATACGTTGGAACAGCACCTAATCTTACATTATGGGAGAACATGATAATGAGACATCATAGATATCCTCCATTCGTTAAAAACAAAGTAATACTAAATTTACCGTATATTTACAATTTCACAAGAAAGAGAGCTGAAGCACTAAATATGATGTACTCTAGTATCTTTGCTCCTGCAAGAACACTTTCCGGAGGAAACCTTCAAAAACTTATTCTAGCTAGAGAACTAGCTGAAACACCTGGTAGAAAAACTAAACTCATAGTTGCAGTATATCCAACAAGAGGCCTAGACGTTGGCGCAACAGAGTATGTAAGAAAAGTCCTAATTGAGCAAAGAGATAAGGGAGTAGGTGTCTTACTGATTTCTGAGGATCTCGAAGAAATTCTAATGTTAAGCGATAGAATAGCAGTAATACATAATGGCGAAATCATGGGTATAGTGAAAGCTGAGGAAGCAAATGTTGAAGAAATAGGTTTAATGATGGGGGGTGCTTTAAGGAAAAACACTGTTTCTGAGAAAAAAGCAGAGCCAAAAGCTCCTTCTAATTAGAAGGTGATTCTTTATGGCTCTGCATATTCCAGGTACAAAATATTATGTTAAGGTTGAAAGAAGACTCGAAGTTCCTCGAATGATTCCAGCTCTTGTCTCAATAGTTTCAGCAATAGCTGGAATACTTCTTGGAGGAATAATATTTCTTGCTGTAGGAATAGATCCTATGGAAGCTTACACTAGAATAGGAAGAGTAGTAACTAACCCTGCATTTTTAGGGAATGCTATAGAGGTTTCAATACCCATAATGTTTACTTCACTAGCGCTCATATTGCCTTTCAGAATGGCTTTTTACAATATAGGGGGAGAGGGCCAGTTCGAAATAGGAGCAATAGTCGCTATGATTCCGGTGATATGGTATTGGGCGGGTTTTGAATTACCAACTTTCATATACTTACCTTTCATGGCGCTTCTAGCTTTTGTAATAGCGGGCTTATGGGCACTTATACCAGCTTTCTTGAGAGCTAAATGGAAAGTTAATGAAATACTAGTAACACTTATGATGAACTTTATATCCCTACAAATAATATGGTATCTCGTATCTCCAGGAGGTCCTTGGAACGAAGCTAACCCAGCATTTAGAGAACGCTATTTAGCATATCTTAAGGAACAGGGTGTAAGCATTATCCCCGGGTTTAAGGGAACACCTGTTGTTCCAGAAGTAGCTCGAATGCCTACAATACCTGGTTTAGGAATAAATGCTGGATTAGTTCTTGCAATAGTAATAGCTGTAGTATTATGGTTTATTTCATCAAAAACCATTATAGGCTATGAAGTAAGAATTGTCGGTGAGAGCGAAAAAGCGGCTCAATATGCTGGAATTAACTATTTAAGGCTTGTACTTTTAGTAATGTTTATAAGTGGAGGTTTAGCAGGTCTAGGAGGCTTCGTTAACTTAACAGCAGATTTACTTAAGCTATCACCTGAAATATCAACGCCAGGTTACGGTTATACCGGAATAATTGCAGCATGGCTTTCAAGACTTAATCCAATAGCAGCATTAATTGTTTCAGTATTCTTCGGTATTCTGACGCAGTCAGCATATATTATGCAGCAGGAGTTAAGAATTTCACATTATGTTTCAGTAGGTTTCGAAGGACTAATATTCATTCTTTTAGTTATTGGAGACTTTTTCGTATACTACAGAGTAAGGTTAATGAAGAAGGTGTAAGCTATGGAGCTTGATATTGTAAACTTATTCTTAATACAGTCATTAACGATAGGCACAGTTTATTTAATAGCTACTTTAGGTGAGGTGTTATCTGAAAGAGCAGGAGTAGTTAACTTAGGACTTGAAGGATTAATGGAAGTTGGCGCTACAGTAGCAATAATAGTTGCACTAATGACTGAAAATGCTTGGATAGGTCTTTTAGCCGCATTCTTAGCGGCTGCAGCATTAGCCGCAATTCATGCTTTCACAACAGTTTCCCTGAAACTAAACCAGTTTGCAAGCGGGCTTGCTATATACATTTTCGGCGTAGGCATTGGAGTAACCTTCAGGGGATACGCTAGAGACATAATATTGGGTCCGCAAGCATTACTTAAAATACCTAAAATAAAAGCCGCATTAGCATCAATTAGGATTCCTGGAATAAGCAATATACCGATTATCGGTAGCTTATTTAGCTTAGACGCTATGGTGTATTTCGGAATATTCCTAGGACTACTGCTTTGGTTCATCTTCTATAAGACAAGAATAGGGCTTAATATAAGATCCGTTGGTGAAAATCCCGCAGCAGCAGATGCCGCAGGAGTCAATGTTTTCAGGCTAAGATACATAACAACAATAATAGGTGGAGGACTAGCTGGTGTTGCTGGAGGATATCTTATAATAAAAATCGCTACTCAAATAGCTGGAGAAACAGTGATTCTCGGTAGAGGATGGATAGCCATAGCTTTAGTTATTTTCGCATTTTGGGATCCATTAAGAGCAATTATAGGAGCATACCTTTTCGGAGCCCTTGAAGCATCTTTCTACTGGCTTCAAGGATACTTTGGTGGTGCAACAGTAGTCATGTTGAAAGCGGTACCGCATATTTCAGCAATAATAATACTGACAATAATGTCTATTGAAGCACTAAGGAAAAGAATAGGTGCCCCAGAAGCCTTAGGCAAACCATATTCAAGAGAATAGTGAAGGAAAAAGACCAGCCTTACAACATATATTTCAAAAGTTTCTATCGATATTTTTACACACATGTTTTAAGATGTAATTTATGGAAAAAATTTACATCCTAACAATTCTGTAATAGACCTTTTTATAAAGATTTATAAACATGTATGGTAAATTATGATGTAGAAAGCCCATTAAAGGGGTTTCTCATGGGTGAAGTTTCTAGGAGGGACTTCCTTAAAGGTTTAATTGGCGGTCTTCTTGTCGGTGCGGCATTGGGTTTTGGTGGAGGATATGTTTCTGCTCCAGCAAAGGAAGTCACTAAAACAGTAACAGAAACAACAACGGTTACGGCAGGAGCAGCGCCAACAACAGTAACAGAAACCGTAACTAAGACTGTAGCCGCTGCACCTACTGAAAAAGTTAAAGCTGGCTGGATTTATATTGGACCAGTAGGCGATTTTGGATGGTCCTATGCTCATAATGCTGGTAGAGAATATGTTCAGAAAGTTTTCGGAGATAAAATAGAAACAGTTTATGTTGAAAGCGTTCCTGAAGCACAAGTTGGTTCAGCTATTGAGAACTTAATTGATCAAGGAGCCAAAATAATATTTACAACAAGTTTCGGCTACATGGATCCAACTCTTGAAGCAGCTAAGAAGCATCCAGACGTTTGGTTCTGGCATTGCGCTGGCTATAAGAGATGGGACAATATGGGAACGTACTTTGCAGAATTATACCAAACATATTATCTTAACGGAATAGTTGCTGGAGCATTATCTAAAACGTTAAAGTTTGGATATGTTGCAGCATATCCAATACCTGAAGTAGTTAGGCATATTAATAGCTGGGTACTTGGAATATGGGAGGGACTATATCATAGATATAAGAGAGGAGAACTTTCAGCAGACGACTTAAAGAAAGTTGAAGTCCATGTAAAATGGCTTTACTCATGGTATGATCCAGTAGCAGCAGGTGATGCTGCAAGAACATTAGTAAACCAGTTTAATGCAGACGTACTTGCTTTCACCGAAGACTCGCCAACAGTATTGCAAGTTGCAGAGGAGTTCCAAGCTCAAGGTAAGAAGGTATGGAGCTACAGTCACTACAACGATATGAGAGACTACGGACCTAACGCTCACTTAATGGGTCAGTTAGTTAATTGGGGCTTAATGTACGAATACATTATAGCATATTATTTAGCTGGTGCTCCAAAGAGCCAGGACCTTTGGTGGCTAATGGGTGATGGAGCGGACACCATTGAAGGTTGGAGAAAAGGCATGGGTGCAGCATTCTACTGGTTACCTGAGTGGGGAGACATGAAGTCTGAGCTCCTAGCCAAAGGCGTACCGGAATGGGCAATAGATCTGATAATTTCAAAGACTGATTTAATGAAACAAAAATACTGGGATCCATGGAATGGAAGCTTCTGGGCAGAAATATTTCCAGACTGGGGAGGAATCATAGATCAGGAAGGCAATGTCAAGTTAAAGCCGGGTGAAGTAGCTGATCACGATTTACTCTGGAGTATTGACTGGTTCGTTTACGGAATAGTAGAGCCTGTACCTAAAGGCTAAAATAATATCTTAAATAAACCATTTTTTAACCCATTAACTTTAAAAGCTCAATAAAAACTTATATAGATTCTTTCTTAACATAGCATCAGTGCATGTAGGAGGTATTAGTTAGGAAATGGTCATAACATCGTGGGAATGGGTTCTAATATTAATATTCATAGGTCTACTAATACTCTGGGGGCCTCAAAAACTTCCACAACTAGCTAGGGCAATAGGTGAAGCTAAAAGAGAATTTGAAAAAGCCTCTAAAGGAATAATTGAGGAGCCTCAGACTAAAGCTGAGGAAGTTGATGAAAAAATTATAGAGTTAGCAAAAAGCCTAGGAATAGAGACTGAAGGAAAAACTAAAGAACAAATACTTCAAGAAATTATGGAGAAAACTAAGAGTAAGAAAAAGTAATGAATAATACCAAAGGCATAACATTTTTTATCCTAGCTATTCTCTTTAAAAAACCCTAGTGATAGTCTATGAGCAGTGATAGTAGTTCTCCTGAGAAAAAATTACCTTTCGAAGAACACATAGAAGAATTAAGGCATAGATTAAAAATCGTAGCCATAACCGTAGGCGTTATAACATTAGCTTTAATGATATTACCTGGAGATTTAAGTTTCTTAGAAAGCCCCTTTGAATTCTATAAACCGCTTATTGCCGTAATCTTGGATTTCATTAGGATATATGCTTTACCTGAAGGCGTTGAGCTTATAGGAATGAAGTTTATGGCACCCATAGAGTTATACTTGATCTCATCATTTATTTTAGGTATAGTATTAAGTATGCCTGTAATAATATATGAAACATATAAGTTCGTTGACCCTGCACTTTATCCTCATGAAAAACAAATGGCATATCCGTATTTTATGGCATTCGGCATTCTTTTCACTGTAGGAGCTCTTTTCGGCCTTTTCTTACTTGTACCCTTCTTGATTAGAGCTTCATTACCATTTTATTCTATTGTTGGTGCACAACCTTTAATCTATGTCAGTGACTTCTATGGCTTAGTTTTTGTAGTATCGTTACTAACAGGTTTAGCATTCACATTTCCAGTAATTTTCGTCTTGCTTGTTAGACTAGGTTTTATTGACACATCAGTCATAACTAAGAACAGAGGCATATTTTACACAATACTTTTCATATTGACTGCAATAATCACACCCGATGGAGGGCCCATAGCAGATTTTGTCCTCTTCATACCTATGGTTCTATTAATGGAGGGAGCCGTAATTATTGCGAGAAAGTACGAGAAAAGCCCTGATAGAGTAAGGAGAAACATTTTTGCTCGCGAGGAAACCACGAGAAAATGCCCCTATTGCGGCTGCGTGTTTGTAGGAAACCGTGTCTTTTGCCCGTGCTGTAAAAGAGCGTTAAAATGAAAATAGCTAAATTAAGGGCCAATTCATTTTCGGCTTAATCTTTGCTCTCCTAATAACTTCAAACCCTTTCTTCTCGGCTTCCTCAAGCACTTTTTCCTCATCTATTGTAAGGATCTTCCTATTTTCCATGACTACTCTTCCATCTATTATCACCGTATCTACATCTTGTCCTTGAGCTGCATATACTAAGTGTGTTATAGGATTAAACATAGGTATTAAATGAGGCTTCCAATAATCTACTAAAATTATGTCTGCTTTTTTGCCTACTTCTATTGATCCTATTTCCTTATCTAAACCTAAAGCCTTAGCACCATTAACAGTAGCCATTTCAACTACCTGTTCGGCGGTTATGGCTCTGGGATCCATGTTTATTAGAGACTGCCCTAGGGCGGCTATTTTCATTTCCTCTAACATATCATAATTGTCATTACTGGGCCCTCCATCACATCCTAACCCAACATTTACACCTGCTTCGAACATTTTAGCTACCGGGGTAAGTCCTGAGCCAAGCTTCATATTACATGAAGGATTATATGCTACATGGGTTCCAGTTTTAGCTAATATCTTTATTTCGTCATCGCTAACCCATACGACATGTGCTAAAACAACATTTGGTCCAATCATGCCAATCCACTTAACAAACTCTACGGGTCTCATACCGAAGTTTTTCTTAAAGTACTCTACATCCTCTCTTACCTCTGCTAGATGCATTGTTATACCTATTCCAAGCTCTTTAGCCTTAGCCGCAATTTCCTTGTACGTTTCTATAGATACTGCTCCTGGAGTTCTAGGAGCAAACCAAACAAATATTCTCCCATGTTTCCCATGCCATCGCTGATACATGTGTAAAACTTCCTTCATTCCTTCCTCTTTAGTCTCAACAAGCCCTGGATATATGATGTTTTCTTCTGTAGCATAGCCTGGGGTATCCATAACATGTCTTCCAAGAACTCCTCTCATACCTACTTGCTCTAAAGCTTCAGCTATTCCTTCAACACCATATCTACCGGAAAGACCTACCTCTAAGAACGTTGTTGTTCCAGATTTAATCATTTCAATCATGCATAAAAGAGCACTTATTCTGCCATCTTCTCTAGTATAATTTCCTTGAAGAGGCCAAACATAATCTCTAAGCCAAGGTATTAATTTAACATATTGAGCCATACCCCTTATCATAGCTTGAGCTAAGTGTATGTGTAGGTCAATAAGGCCAGGCATAACTATTTTACGTGAAGCATCTATTACCTTTTTCGAGTAATCCTTAAATTCTTTATCAAGCATCTCTCTTTTTCCAACAGCAACTATTTTACCGTCTTCTATCGCTACAGCTCCATCCCTAATTATTCTGCGCTCCTTATCAACAGTTATAACATATCCTCCTCTTATGTAAATATCTGCCAATTTTTACACCCAATACTTGATATTCTGAGGAAAGAAAAATAACTTTACAAATTTCGCATAACCTATCATTTTAAGAATATTCAGAAAGTAATGTTTAAAGAGAGTTTTTAAAAGATCAGCACTATTTCTACTCAGTCTTTCCAATAATCTTTTAAACAAATACCTTACATACATGCTCTATAACATTATTGAAATTGTTTACTATAAAGCTCAAATATGGGCGAAATAAATTTAGTTCAAAAAGAAACGTCGATTACTACTTCTAGACATGTAGCTGCTTACTCTTAGGTGTACACGTATGTACATAGGTGGGCTTAGCAAGGAAGTTATAAGATCCCTTATAGCAACAGCTTTAGGTAGAGAAAAAGCAGACCTGGTTTTAAAGAGCATATCACTTGTAAATGTATATACTGGAGAAATCCTTGAAAACGTGGATGTAGCCGTTAAAAACGGAAGAATTGCTTATGTGGGTTCAAATGCTGATCACACAATAGGTTCATTTACTAAAGTAGTTAAGGGGAAAGGTAAGTTTCTTATTCCAGGATTTCTTGATGCACACATACATATTGAAAGTAGCATGCTTACCCCCTTACACTTTTCAGAAGCCGTCTTACCTCATGGAACAACAGGTGTTTTTGTAGATCCTCATGAAATAGCTAATGTTCTTGGAAAGGAAGGTGTGAAGTATTTTATAGAGGAAGCAAAGTTAGCTCCAATAAGAATATTTGTTGAAGTACCATCATGCGTTCCTGCAACACCTGAGGACATTACTGGAGGAAGGCTCGGACCTAGAGAAGTTAGAGAGCTCTTGGAAGATCCTTACACCATAGGTTTAGGGGAAGTAATGGACTTCCATGGAGTTCTTAGTTTAAGAAAAGATATTTTAGAAAAAATAGCTGAAGCTCACAAATTAAATAAGGTAGTTGATGGTCATGCTCCAGCTCTCTCAGATAAGCATTTAGCAGCTTATGTTGCTTCTGGAATAACATCAGATCACGAAAGTGTTGAAGCATGGGAGGTTATCGAAAAAGCTAGGCTTGGAATGTACGTTATGCTTAGAGAGGGCAGTGCATGGAGAGACCTAGATAAAACAATAAAAGCCATCATTAACCATAACATAGATGTTCACATGATTGTCTTTGACACTGACGATAGGAACCCCTATGATATAGTTTATGAGGGACACATGGATTACATTGTTAGAAGGGCCATTGAACTAGGTTTAGACCCTATAAAAGCAGTGCAAATGGCAACGATAAATGTAGCGCGAAGATTTAAAGTTGAAGACCATATAGGAGGAATAGCTCCAAGCAAATTAGCCGATTTCATAATACTTAAAAACCTAGAGAAAGTTGTTATTGAAATGGTTTTTGTGAACGGTAATCTCCTAGTTAAAAACGGTAAATCTCTATGGAAACCTCCGGAAAACTATAAAATACCAAAACATCTCTACAACACAATAAACATTAAGCGAATGCTTCTCCCAGAAGATTTCAAGTTAAAAGCGCCTATATCGAGCGGAATAGTAAAAGCTAGAGTGATAGGTATAGTTCCTAATAAGGCCATAACAAAACATCTCGTTTTAGACGTAAGAGTAGAGAATGGTGAAGTAGTATCAGATACTGAAAGAGATATTTTAAAAATAGCTATGGTTGAAAGGTACACAGGAGAAGGTAAAGTAGGTTTAGGATTAGTTCATGGATTCGGATTTAAATATGGAGCATTAGCTTCATCCATAGCTCATGATAGCCATAATATTTTAGTTGTCGGTGTAAGCGAAGACGATATGGCACATGCTGTAAATAAACTGGTAGAAGTAGGTGGGGGAATAATATTCGTAGCAAACAAGAAAACAGAGGCTCTTGTAGAGCTTCCAGTGGCAGGAATTTTAAGCGATAAACCCGCTGAAGTAGTTGCTGAAAAACTTAGGAAACTTACAGAAACTGTTAGAAAAGCAGGGTCTAAAATAGATGAACCCTATATGACATTGTCTATTCTCGGTTTAATAGTTATTCCTGAGTTAAGGGTTTTTAATAAAGGATTATTTGATGTTTCAAAAAACAGTGTAGTAAATGTTTTTGTTGAACAATAACACATAAATTTGTTATGAGGTATGCTTCTCATGAAGAAAGAGCTCGACTTAAAGATAGTTAATGCTAAAATATCCTTGCCTTTAGGTATTGTTGAAGGAGATATTGGGATTATAAATGGAAAAATAGTTTCAATAGCCAAAAATGTTAGAGAGAAAGCAGAAAAAACAATTAACGCTGAAGGAAAACTGTTACTACCTGGAGTTATTGATGTACATGCGCACATATATGATCCTAGATTTAAACATAGAGAAGACTTTTCACATGGAACATTAGCTGCAGCTTATGGTGGAGTAACAACTGTTATCGTAATGCCTTTAGATACGCACATAGATAATATTGAAACTTTAAAACACTACATAGAGGTTGGCGAAAAAGAAGCTTACATAGATTTCTCGATACAGGGAGGATTCATAAAGTCCAATAATCTTAAGAACGTTCTGGAGCTTGCTAAAAGAGGTATAAGAGCGTATAAAATGTTTACATGTAGACCTTACATGGCCTCTGATGACGCATTCATAAACATGCTTAGACTTACAAAAGAACTTGACATTCTTGTTACAGTACATGCAGAGGACGAAGCAATAATAAACGACGGTATTCGAAGGGCTTTAAAAACTGGTAGGAAAGATCCTGTAATCCATCACTTATCAAGGCATCCTTTAGCTGAAAAAGCTGCTATGGAAAAACTTCTTAATTACGTAGAATACGTTGGTGGAAGACTTCATCTATGCCATATAACTACAAGCTATGCGGTAAATGTTTTAAAGTACGCTAAAGAACATGGCTTAGAAATTACGGGTGAAACATGTACACATCACCTATTATTTACCTATAAGGATGCTGAAAAATGGGGTCCTTGGCTTAAAATGAACCCTCCTCTTAGGTCTAAAGAGCATGTTGAAGCTTTATGGAAAGGTTTAGTCAATGGTTTAATAGATGTTGTTGCAACCGATCATGCCCCGGGAAGTAAGGATGAAAAGGAAGTCGGTTGGGAAGACATTTGGAAAGCTTGGGGAGGAGTGGCAGGAGTAGAGACCCTATTACCCATAATGTTCACGTATGGTTTTAAAAGGAATATATTATCTCTTGAGAGACTTATAGAAGTTCTCACATATAATCCTGCTAAAATATTCGGTCTTCAAAACAAGGGTAAAATAGCTATTGGAGCCGACGCGGATCTCATAATTGTAGAACCCAATTTTAAGAGGAAAGTGAAAGCGGAGAATCTTCATTATAAAAACCCGTGGACTCCTTATGAGGGAATGGAACTCTACGGGTGGCCAGAAACAGTTATTTTAAGGGGGAAAGTAATTATTGAGAAAAACGAGTTACAGATAAGTAAGGGTGTAGGGAAGTTTATTAAAGCAAGAACGGTCTTCACCAGGTAGTAGAAGCATTAATTAAGATGGACATTATATCCTTGCAAGATAAGATTAATATTTACCTATAACATCTATCTATCTTCGGTGTATTCGTTTTATGTTCAGTATAGAATTTAGCTTACCTACCAAGATAGTGTTTGAAAGGGGTTCTTTATCGAAAATACATGAACACATAGATAACTTAGGAACGAAAGCGCTAATACTGATGACTCGCGGAGGTTCCATGATAAAATATGGTTACTACAGTACATTACGTATAGAACTTGAAAAAGCCGGTATAAAGTATTGTCCCTATAATGACATTTCATCTAATCCTAGATCAGATGAAGTAGAGAGAGCAGTACAATATGCTGAGAAAAATGGTTGTGACTTATTTATAGGGTTAGGTGGAGGTAGTGCAATAGATTCAGCAAAAGCTGTTGCAGCAACATTGGCTTCTGGAGGTAGGCTTATAGATTATCTTAGAGGGAGAAAGGAATTCAGCGAATCTTACCCAATAGTTGCTATACCGACAACACATGGAACTGGAAGTGAAGTGAATAAGTATGCTGTAATAACTGATATTGAAAGGAAAGCAAAGGTTTCAGTAGTTAGTAAACTGATTTATCCCAAAATAGCTATTTTAGATCCGGAGACAACTTTAACTCTTCCTCCAACATTATCTGCTGCAACAGCATTTGATGCCTTGTCTCATGCTCTCGAATCCTATGTTAGTAGGAGAACTAATAGACTAGCTAGAATATTTGCTGCTGAGGCAATAAAAAACATTGTAGCTAACATTAGAGTAGTTGTAAAACGCGGAATAAATATCCAGGCAAGAACTAAACTTCTTTGGGCAAGCATGATGGCTGGGTTAGCAATAGATCAGTCAAGAACCACGTTATGTCATGCTATGGAACATCCCATAAGCGCGCATTATGAAAACATTCATCATGGAGTGGGATTAGCTGCTATACTTCCAGCTTGGCTTAAATACACTTTAGATGCTGCACTTGAGGACTTTGTAGAAATAGCTGAAATACTAGGCCTAAAAGTTACAACAATGCCCCAAAAATATATAGCAATGTCTGTTTACGGCTTCATAGTTAAGCTTAGAAACGATGTGGGATTAAACATTAGATTAAGAAACTTTGGAATTACTGAGAAGGATATTGAAAAATTCGTTAACGACGTATTCGACTATATGAGACCTTTAGTGTTCAATAATCCTAAAGTACCCACCAAGGAAGAGGTTAAGAAACTATATTTAGAATCCCTTTGAAGATGAGAAAATTGGTTAAAAAAGAACACTATATACTAAAGAATAAAAGCATTAAGTGGCTTGCATTAGCAGGAAGCGTAATATCGTTCTGTGAGGACTTAATGGAAATTTTCAATACTAATAGCTATTACGTCGAGGAGAGCTTTTACAGCTACCATAACTGGGATGAAGAGGAAAAAGTGAGGATATATTTACCAAAAGAGCTAGAAAGGAATAATATGCCTAAGAGAGATAGCATAGAGACCATATTTTCTGACGCACCAATGGTTAGCAGCGTATTTTGGAAATCGCTATATAGAAGAGCTTTAGAAGTCTTCATAGAAAATATCATACCCTTACTTAAAGATAAAGCTAAACTATCAGATACTAAACATGTAGAATACATGTTATTAATAACTCCTAAGAAAATAGGTGTAATTCTCGAGGGAGATGTAGATAAAGTTAGAATACCGTACATTAAAACATATGTTATGGCCCATACCCATCCAAGTCCTAACTGTTTCTTTTCCCAAAAAGACATTATTTCCTCATTAGATTTATTCGCCAACCAAGGCCTACTAAGCGCAGTAATAACGACAACGTGCTCTGCTATAATGTATAGAGTTGATGATATGACTGTAGAAGACTATGAAAGATTAATCATTATAGGCAATATGGTGAAGAAAGGTAAGCTACATAGTGTTTTAGAGGAATTTTCTAAGCTTCACAGTATAAAACTCATGGTTATTGGTGTTGGAAGTTTTCCTTCTTAGGGAAGAGGGACAACTATTACTCCCGCTTCAGTATCCTTTATTACCTTAACCCTTATACCATAAGTTTCCTCAATGTTTTTGGGTGTTAAGACTTCTGGAGGGGAACCTATTGAAACTATTTTCCCGTTCTTAAGCAAAATTATTTTATCTGAAAACATTGATGCCAATCTTAGGTCATGAATTGTCATTATCGTTATAAGCTTATGTTTCTTAGTTATCTCTCTTATTTTCTTAAGAATATCTATTTGATACTTAATATCCAAATGTAATGTTGGCTCGTCTAGGAGTAAAATTTTCGGTTTTTTAGCAAGTATTTTAGCGATTATTATTCTTTGGAGCTCCCCGCTACTTAACTGCTCTATTTTTCTTAAAGAAAACTTCTCAGCACCAACTTCTCTAAGAGACTCCTTTACGGCCTTAATATCTTCCAAAGATTCTAAAAATGTTCTCATATGGGGATATCTGCTAGTAGATAAAAAGTCTAGTACCTTAACATTAAACCCACGTGGTATTTCTACTTCAGAATATCCAATTATTTTTGCTGCCTCATATAAGCTCATTTTCCATAAGTCTCTTCCATCAATGTATATTGTTCCCTTTTGAGGCTTAAGTATGCGGGCTAAGCATTTAAGTAGAGTAGTTTTTCCTGCACCATTAGGTCCAAGAACTGTTGTTACCTCGGCTTCACAAAAATTTAAATCAATGTCCTTTAACGTAAATAATTTATCATCATACGAAAACCCCATATCAGATATTCTTATGCAAACCATTACGCTTTCACCTTAGTTAAAAGTAGGTATGCGAAAAACGGCGCACCAAGAACGCTTGTTACAGCTCCTACGGGTATTTCTCCTATTGCAAGTCCTTCTGAAGCTATTCTAACAAAAATATCAGAAACGCAAAGAACTAAGGCGCCAAGTAAAGCTGATAGTGGAACTACGTATCTATTATCACTACCTATAATGAGTCTTGACATGTGGGGAACAATTAATCCTATGAACCCTATGATTCCAGCGATAGCTACACTAACGCTAGTAAGTAATGCTGCAAGCATCGAGGCAAAAATGCGAACTGTTTTAGGATTATAGCCTAATTGCAAAGCATGTTCATCACCATAAATTATAGCATTCAATCTCTTAGCCATAATTAATGCTAAGGTAAAACCTGCGATAGAGACTAAAGCCAACATTACTACATGGCCTCTAAGTATTTGCGAAAGACTCCCTAGTAGCAGTATTAAAAATGGCATGTTGAGCTTGGATTGAACTATGAAGGCTAGGAAACTTGATAAACCAGAGAAGCCCGCTGTAACAGCTAAGCCAGCAAGTATTAGGCTTGTTGCTGATCCACCAATAGCTTCACTTAATGTGAGAGTTAGGGTAAAAGCAATTAGTGCTCCTATAAATGAAATTACTGAAACGTAATGTAATGAAAGAGCAATAGAAGGCACAATTATAATAGCTAACGCCATAAACGTGAGCGCTCCCGACGATAAACCTAGTAGGAAAGGTTCTGCCAAAGAGTTTCTAGTAACGGATTGTATTAGAACTCCGGAAATAGCTAATAAAACCCCTATAAACATAGCAGCTAATGTCCTCGGAAGCCTTAAATTATACACTATGTTGATTAAGGTGCTTGAAGTTTTAGAAGATGTACTCATTAATGTTAAAATTTCGAGCAAACCTACGTTCGAAGAACCTATATTCAAGGAAAATATAAATGTAAATGTTAACAAAACGGACAAAAACGCTAGCACTAAGAAAAATTTCCTCTTCTTCTCTTGAAAGTATTTTTCAGCATAATCCATTTCAATCAGCCTACGTAAACCGTTTGAGCCACAAGCGATGTTAACTGAGGTGAAGCTTTAATTACGTCTTCCCTTGAAACTTCACCAAAAACTTCACTATGTAAAATTTGAGCCATGAGCTTTACAGCCTCTACAATACGCGGACTAGGGCGTACGAGAATATTATTAGCGTCCCCTATAAGAACATAAACATTACCTTTCTTTACAGCGTTTGTTTGTGAAAGCTCTGATGAGAATATTTCATCAATTACCTTCTTTGCTTCTCCAGGGGACCCCATCATTGAAACTACTATTACGTCCGGGTTCTCTAATAAAATATCTTCTGCACTCAGTTTAATCCACCCATGATATTTTGATGCTATATTATATCCTCCACTAACCTTAACAACGTAATTTATGAATGTTCCAGAACCAGCACTCCAATATCCCCATGAAGGAGGGCCTAAGAGAATAAGTACTTTAACTTTAGATACATTTTTACTTAGAAGCTCTCTTTCAATACTGCCTATTTGCTCCTTTATTTTTAAGGAAATGTTTTTAGCTACTTCCTCTATATGAAAGATTTGCGCTAAAAGTCCGATATCTGAAAGCACATCTTCTAGAGAGGATGCAGCACCTCCCTTAACATAAACTACTGTTAACCCTAATTCAGAGAACTTTTCACGGAACTTAATGTGTGCTCCTGTATCAGCTACTACTAGATCAGGCTCTATTTCAACAATTTTTTCGAAATTAGGTTGCCAGTAACCTCCTACATCAACTATTTTTCCTTCATTTCTTAATTTAACAACTTCTGGAGGATAATCCGAGAAACTATCAACACCAACAACATACTTTCCTAAGCCTAGAGCGTAAAGCTCCTCAGTAATAGCTGGAGACAAACTAACTACTCTAACCGGTTTTTTACTTATCTCAATCATTCTACCTAAAGCATCAACAACGGTTAATGGATATTCTGGCTTAATTGTTGTTGTCTCCATTATTGTAGTTACAACTGTTGAAACACTTGTTTCAGAAACCTTTTGGTTCTGCGTAACCGTTGTTGTTACTGTAACGCTCCCTGGACTTACCAAATTTACTACTCCAGCTCCAATAATTAACCCTAAAATTAATGCTACTATAATACTTATCTTCATAGGATACCTATTCAGAGACACCGTTTGTACACCCTATCCAAACGGTGTTCCAGAAGTCCTATTTAAACATAATTCTTCAAAACCCCATTCCAAACACCTTATAAACAAACTTAGAACAAGAAATAAGATGGCTGTAGAAGGTTGAATACACTCATTTTTACTCATGGAGTTGCTGACGGCATAGTATCAGCAGCTATATCTTTAGCTGCCCTTGGGAATGAGGCAAAGGTCTTTTTCACTCATCCTGCTGGTTTATACGAAGACATGCTACATAATGTTAGGTGTGAAAATAAGGTTGTAATAGTCGATATAGCGCTTAATGAAGCTCATTTAAAAGAACTACATATCTCGTCAAAGAGTAAAAGGGGAGTAGACATTGTTTATATAGACCATCATCCTGAACCTTTAGGAATAAAACTTAACGAATTTCCAATGACTACTATTCACAATTTAAATTCATCATCGTCTGAACTTACTTTTAGGTACTTTGAAAATAAACTTGATGAGGATGTGAGCAGGGTAGCTATTTATGAAGCTATCTCTGACTATTTAGATGTAACACCTTGGGTTAAAAGGGCTCTCAAAGACTAGGATAAAAGAGCAGTATATTTTGAAGCAGGAGTACTAAGTCAAGGATTAGAGGGCGCGAGAAAACTTTACGATTTCAAAAGACGCGTAGTAATTCACTTATCAGAAAATAAGCTACCCAGTGAAATG
>Ga0180301_10000318_pt1 | contig 37331 bp, 34 predicted proteins | sample GuaBasSediGuay16_FD_121797 | JGI IMG/M metagenome (GOLD analysis project Ga0180301, IMG submission 121797) | Subseafloor sediment microbial communities from Guaymas Basin, Gulf of California, Mexico - Guay16, Core 4569-2, 12-15 cm | ecosystem: Environmental > Aquatic > Marine > Hydrothermal... | reverse complement strand
GACATCGCTTCAACGCTCGGATTGCTCCTGACGTTGGATGGTCGCTACAGGGCTGTCTGACCACTACCCTGACTGGACTTCCACCAGCAAGCTGACTTGAGCTTCGCTGGGCACACGATAATTCAATATCTCAGGAAGGATACAATGAGTGACAAATTTTTCCCTGAAATTATAACAAGTCTTCCAAATGCTGACATCCCTATCAAAGGTCTTGGTTCATACCTGTTTCAAGGGGAAAATCAGCAAATATTATTCATGGAATTTGAAAATGACGCTGAGGTTCCTGAACATTCCCATGAAGCACAGTGGGGTGTGGTCTTAGCAGGAGAAATTGAACTTTTTATTGATGATGAAAAATTCACTTTTCGAAAAGGTGATACATATTTTATTCCGGCCGGTGCTAAGCACAGCGCTAAAATAAAAGCCGGATACAAAGATCTTACCCTCTTTAACCAGAAGGACAGATACAAAATAAGGGCACCCAAAAACAGATAAAAGTAAAAAAAATGTCAAAATTTGAAAAATCCCGATGGGCAGATAGTAAGTTTTCACAAGATTACCGAGACGAAGCGTATACTTATTTGCCATTACGCAGTCAATTTATTGAAATCACAAAATCATTTTTTGGCTATCTCCTTTCCAAAAATTCTGGCAGCAAAGTGCTTGATCTTGGTTGTGGCGATGGTCTATCCACATACACCTGAACAGTTTTATGACAGTATCAGCAAAGATTATTCCGATTTCGTTACAAGATGCGTTCCTTGGTACAAGGAAATGCTGTCAATACTGTTTGCCTACTTACCGAGCAAGTATTCGCCCCAATCAATCCTTGAATTAGGATGCGGCACAGGAAATCTTACACATCTGTTGTTCAAGCATTTTCCACAGTCACAAATTCAAGCTGTAGATATATCCGAAGAATGTATCAAGGAATGCAAACGAAGGCTCCCGTCGGCCAGCATTCAATACATTAAATTGGATTTCAGAGATCTCGATTTTCCGGCGAACTCGTTTGATTTTATCATTTCAAGTATTGCCATTCATCATCTTGACGATAAAGAAAAGGAAGAGATCTTCAAAAAACTGTTTTCCTGGCAAGCTCCAAAAGGTATTCTTACATTTTGTGATCAATTCAGAGGCGAAACAGATCATCTGTATGAACACCATATGGAGACATGGAAAGCATTTGCCTTCAATCAAGGAGCGACTGATAAAGAGTGGAACACCTGGATGGAGCATCAAACTCAGCATGATCACCACGCCTCATTGCTCGAGCATATGAATTGGCTAAGAAATGCCGGCTACAGTATTGTGGATTGTACTTGGCGCTATTTGCTGTGGGCTGCGATATATGCAGAGAAAGCCTAATTGGGTAGCCATGGGTTTTTCTCCCCCAACCCCCACATCATCTGGCATGCGGGTCCGCACCAGGCGGTTCATGAAGATTATCGGGCCGTAGCCGGATAGTGAATGTTCACCCACAGCTCCTTGACAAACACAAGGCTTTGATCTTGAGCCATTGATTGGTCATGCCGGTTTGCGTGGGAAGGGTTTGTGACAGGCGCCACGGACCTTTCCGACTTAGACCGACCGATATGGCCGCACGGCGGGACGTTCCGATTTTCTGGAGGGTCTCATTTTGCAAAACGGTTGATCACCAAGCGGTGGCTCTTTCCAAACTTGGCGATCTTGCCAGGATCAAACCCGCCAGATAGATAAAATTTTCTGAAATCAGGCCTGTCAAGGAGATAAAGGATAAAGGTCAGGTGCCCGGAATATCCTGTGTCATCCAGCCGCTGCAGCCCTCTTACCGCCGCTTTTGCCAACGCCATGGCCTGACGGTGAACCGTGGGACCCCGACCGCGGCATTCCCTTATGGAATAAAGTTGCCGGCAACTGAACGGCCGAATGTCGTAAATCAGACAGGTATCGTCTTCCTTTAAGAAAGGACAGCGTGCTATGTTCTTCTTTTCTTTGTCCAGACGATTTTGGGCAATCTTTTTCTCGATTTGAGGCTTAAGGGATTGGGGCAAGATGTTGACTCGCTCTATGATGATAAGTCCCTCAAGGGTGATGGTGTCCACATTTCCCACATCTGTGCAGCAATAGGCGCACCCTATCTTGCAGATGGCGTCCTTCTTGAACTCATGAGCATCCACCTCAAAGCGTTCATATATCTCTTTCAGCTTTTCCTTTTTCTCATCCCAAATCATTTAGAATGAAAGCCTATCCAGGTTCTTATACGCATGCATTTTGTGTAGACCTGTTTTGAACCGCAAAAGCAAGCGAATTAAAAAAACGAAAAACTTCCTTACGGTCGAAGATTCCTTCAATTTTGTTCTCCATCAGAGGCAGAGACCACAAATCACCCAGCATCTCGCTTGAGCACAGCAAGGAAGGCAGACTGGGGTATCATGACCGAGCCCACCATCTTCATCCGCTTTTTCCCCTTTTTTTGTTTTTCAAGGAGCTTGCGTTTTCGGGTAATGTCTCCGCCATAACACTTGGCCGTGACATCCTTGCGAAAAGGCGGGATGGTTTCCCGGGCAATAATCTTTGCAGCAATGGCCCCCTGGATGGCAACCTTAAACATCTGTCTTGGAATCTCTTCCTTCAGCCTCTCACAGGCATACCTGGCTCGCTGGTAGGCACGGTCTCGATGTACCAGTTGTGAAAGGGCATCCATTTTCTCGCCGTTAATGAGGATATCGAGTTTGACTAGATCGCTATCGCGATAATCAAGCATCTCGTAATCAAAGGAGCCATACCCCTGGGTCACTGTTTTGAGCCTGTCATAGAAATCGTAGATCACCTCAGCCAGTGGGAGTTCACAGGTAAGCTCAACCCTGCCCATGCCCATGTACTGATGTTTCGCATGGGCGCCCCGGCGCTCAAGGCAAAGCTTCATGACTGCACCCAGATATCGATCCGGGATTATCATTGAACCTCTGATGTAAGGCTCCTGAGTCACGGCGATCTTGGCAGGATCAGGATAAAGTGCAGGGTTGTCAATAATCCTTATGGTGCCATCTTTCATAACGAACCTGTATTTCACTGATGGCGCGGTAATGATCAGAGAAAGGCAAAATTCACGCTCCAGACGCTCCTGGACCACCTCTAAATGGAGAAGCCCCAGGAATCCGCAACGGAACCCAAAACCCAGTGCTGCCGAGGTATCCTTTTCATAGATCAGCGAGGCATCATTGAGTTTTAACTTATCCAGGGCTATTGCTAAGTCTTCATATCCGTCAGAAGCCACCGGGTAGATGGAAGAAAATACGACCGGCTTGATCTCTCTAAAACCTGGAAGCGGGGCCGCACAGGGTCGATCATCGTGAGTGATTGTGTCTCCACATCGGGTATCGCTGACTGTCTTTACCCCGGCAATGATATAACCGACATCACCAGCTAAGAGCATGTCTTTTGACACCCTGTCAATTTGAAAGATCCCCACCTCTTCCACACGGTAGGTCGTGCCATTGGACATAAAGCGTATGGTGTCTCTAGGCCTTACGGTTCCTTCAAGGATACGGCAGTGGACAATCGTGCCCCGGTAGGAGTCATAGTGAGAATCAAATATCAGGGCCTGAAGGGGACTATCCGGATCTCCCACAGGCGCTGGGAGCCTTGCTACAATCGCTTCCAAGATTTCCTCAATCCCGATCCCCTTCTTGGCCGAGGCAAGGATGGCGCCATTGGGGTCCAATCCGAGATCGTCTTCAATCTGACGTTTAACCCAGTCTACATCGGCGGCCGGAAGATCGATCTTGTTGATAACCGGGATGATCTCAAGACCATGATCCATGGCCAAGTAGAGGTTGGCAACTGTTTGCGCCTCTACGCCCTGGCTTGCATCCACAAGGAGAAGCACCCCTTCACAGGAAGCAAGGGACCTGGAGACCTCGTAAGTGAAATCGACATGGCCAGGCGTATCAATGAGGTTCAACATATAGGTGCGGCCATCTTTGGCCACGTAGGGAAGGGATACAGCCTGGCTTTTGATCGTAATACCCCGCTCCCGCTCTATGTCCATGGTATCGAGGATCTGCTCTTTGAAATTTCGGTCCGAAACGATGCCGGTTGCCTGGATGAGCCGATCGGAAAGGGTCGATTTGCCATGGTTGATGTGGGCAATGATGCTAAAGTTCCGAATAAGTCTCACAATCTCGCAAAATCCATCATAGTTCACCATTTGGAATCAGGGAGACCGCTTCTCTTCGGCCCCCAATGCCTTTACACGGTATGCAGTTATGGCGGGTGGAAATGGCTGGAGGCCTATGTTCAGCGGTTTTCCTGATCCCCTATAATATCACCAAAACCCAGGGCAAAGGCCAATAAATTCGCCCCCACAAACTTCGCCTTTGTTTTGGTGCGGATGACCTCCTCAAAGGCTTCTCTGGGAAGCGGGAGCACACCACTTCTGGATAGAGCGCCAAGCATGACCATATTGGCCGACAGGATAGACCCAGCTTGCTTTGCCAGAGACTGGGCATCCAAGGTAATCAGTTTCCTGACCCGACTCCGCATGAAGTCACAAAGCTTCTCAACATCCGGATAGGTCCCTTTCCCGATGGCCACACTGTAAGGAATCACTGGGACCGTATTCGAAACAACCACCGAACCAGCCGAACATTTCCTTATGGCGCGATAGGTCTCCACCGGTTCAAATCCAAGAAGGACATCGGCTTCGCCGTCTGAGATGATGGGGCTTTTGATATCGCCGATCATGACCGTGGATTCTACCACCCCGCCCCGCTGGGCCATGCCGTGCACCTCACTGGCTAAGGCATTATGACCGGCGTAGATGGCGGCCTCAGCCAGAACTGTGGTGGCCAAAAGCGTGCCCTGCCCGCCAACACCTGTAAAGTACACACGATAGTTTTCCATCAGATGACTCCTTTTGCCTAAATCTTCTTCGGCCTGATCTTCTTGCAAAACTGTACACACACCCCACAACCGATGCACAGGTTCTCGTTGATGATCATGGTTGTCTTAGCATCAGGGGCCGTGTTTTTGTAAAGGGCCGGACATCCAAAGGTATCAATGCATTCCGTGCAATCTGTATTGCACTCAGGACCCACCATAAAACGCTGTTTTTTCTTCTTGCCGAGAACCCTGGCCTCATACAGGGGGCAGGGGGCCTTAGCCACAATAACCGACAGGCTGTTTGACTCAAGGGCTTCCTTGATAGCTGTCTTGGTCTTGGCCAGATGAATCGGATTGACGACAGTTACCTGCTCAACGCCACAGGCCCTGACGATGGCCTCGATAGAAACCGATGGCTTGTCCCACCCGGGCGGGGTGATTTCAACGCCAGGATGAGGCTGATGGCCGGTCATGGCTGTTGTGCCATTATCAAGTATGACCAGGATAAAGTTGTGCTTGTTGTGGACAGCATTGATCAAACCTGTAATGCCAGAGTGAAAGAACGTGGAATCACCAATGAAGGCAATAACCTTCTTCCCTGTTGCCCTGGAGATGCCGGCTGCCGATGTGACACTCGAACCCATGCATATGAGAAAATCGGCCGTCTGCAACGGTGGCAGGAGCCCCAGGGTATAACAGCCAATGTCTGTGGGGAACACTGCTTCGGTCTGGGTTTCTCTAAGGACACTTGTGACCGCATAATAGGTCGCCCGATGGGGACATCCTACACACAGGTTCGGCGGCCGCATGGGAACTTGGACAGCCTCGGGGGCTTCCTGGATGTCAACCGGCTTTGGCGGTGTGTAGTCGAGCTCAAAGAACCTTGCGATCACCTTCCGCACCATACCAGGATCGTATTCATAAAGACGCAAGAACAGCTCGGGGGCCTTACCCGCAATCGGGATCGCAAGGCCGTTGGTCTGAGCTGTTACCTTGAGGTTATCCTCCAGGAAAGGCTCCAATTCTTCTACGACCAGGATTTTGTCGACGGACCTGATAAATTCTGCTGCCACCTTGTCTGGAAATGGGTAAGTAAAACCGAGCTTAAGGACCCTCACCCGGTCTTCAATGCCGAGATCTTTGATGGCATCGGCCACATAGTTATAAGCGATGCCACTGGTGGCAATGCCCCACCTGCCTGTTCCGATGACAGTATTAAATGGGGACTGGCAGGCCATGCCCCATGCTTTTTCTTCTCGCGAAAGCAACACCTTATGGCACACGCGGGCATTGGCAGGTACTGTGACAAAGCGAGAACTATCCTTTTCAAACCCCACCCTTGTCTTAGGGGGCTTTAGGGGGCCGGTGGTCACAATGCCGCGACAATGGTTCAGACGCGTGGTCGTCCTGAGCAGAACCGGAAGTTCCAGGGCCTCTGAGATCTCAAAGGCTGCCTTGGTCATTTCTTTGGCCTCGTGGGCTGATGTGGGCTCAAGCATGGGAAGGTTGGACAACCTGGCATAGAAGCGATTGTCCTGTTCGTTCTGGCTTGAGAACAGGGACGGGTCATCGGCCGTGACAATCACCATACCTCCGCGAACACCCACATAAGCCAAGGTCATCAGGGGATCAGCAGCAACGTTAAGGCCCACATGTTTCATGCTGCACATCGTCCGCAAACCAGACACGGCAGCGCCTGCAGCCGTCTCCAGGGCCACCTTTTCATTGGTGGAGTATTCAAAGTAGAGTTCTGATTCAGTGGCAATCCGAAAGAAGTTGTCACCTATTTCAGATGAAGGCGTACCCGGATAGGTCGTCGCAAAGGCCAGCCCTGCCTCCAGGGCACCTCTGACAATGGCTTCGTTTCCCAAAAGGAGAAGTTTCTTGCCTACCTCGTTGGTTAATAAGGGATGCATGATAGCCCTCCATGACCGTGCGTCGTGACCAAGGAATTACATAAAACGATCTCTCAATGCCTGGAACATTGAAGTAACGGAACCGAAGAAACCGTCATATAGCACAATGACGTTGGCAAATCATTAATTTACAAACCATCTTATGTCAATCTTGATTTGCCGGGATGTCTCAGGTCAGAATAGGTTGTTGCCCGAATGGCTGTGCACTCAACTTTTAGAGAGCCGTCCGGGGAGCAGGCCGGTCAACAAAACCTTATTCCTGGCGGCTGATAACTGAATGTTTTAAAAATAATGATTGACAGGCATCATATTGTGGAGTATAATTATTAAAATTTTTACAGAGCTATTTATCTATGTCAAAGAATCTGGACAGGCGAGTGCTATTTCTTTTTGGACGCTTCTTTTTTAGCTTTAGAAGCGTCCACCCGGTTGTCTAACCCAAAAGGTGAAACACCCCGGGTGGACCAAGGCGGTCTACTCGGGGTTTTGATTGAAGAGGCTGGAGCCCCGAGAAGAAATTTCTCGGGGCTTTTTTTTGGACCTGTTTTGTATACAAAGTACAGCTTGAGAAAGGAGAGCCTTAACCATGATTCTCGTGCTAAAGGAAGGGATCACAGAGGAACAGAAAAATCATATCCGAAGTATACTGCGCAGGGAGGGGTATCTCATTCGTGAGATGTCAGACGGCGGCAGGCCTCTCATGGGGGCCATCGGAAAGGCAGGTCAAGACGTTGATTTCTTCGAAGGGCTTCCCGGCGTGGCAAGGGTGATACCTATTTCAAGCTCTTTTAAACTGGCCAGCCGCAAGATGCATCCAAAAGACACTCTGGTTCATGTAGGGGATGTGGTGATCGGGGGAGAGCGCATCGTGGTAATGGCAGGCCCCTGTGCGGTGGAAAGCAGGGAACAGGCCTTTACCATCGCCAGGGAGGTCAGAAAGTACGGTGCAGTCCTGTTTCGCGGGGGGGCCTTTAAACCAAGAACATCACCGTATGCCTTCCAGGGCCTTGGGGAGGAGGGCCTGAAAATTCTGGCTGAGGTCAGGGAGGAGTTTGGTCTTGGCGTTGTTACAGAGATCACCTCACCGGCCCAGGCAGACATGATGATGAAGTATGTGGATGTGGTCCAGGTTGGGGCACGGAACATGCAAAACTTTGAACTCTTAAGGTGCGTGGGCCGAATGGGAAAGCCGGTACTCTTAAAAAGGGGGCTTTCAGCGACCATTGAAGAGTGGCTCATGTCAGCGGAATATATCCTTTCTGAGGGAAATGACCATGTTGTGCTTTGTGAGCGAGGAATTCGTACCTTTGAGCCGTATACGCGTAATACCTTAGATCTTTCTGCCATTCCGGTCATCAAGAACCTGACCCATCTGCCGGTGATCATTGATCCGAGCCACGCCACCGGCATCCGTGAAAAGGTGAGCCCTATGGCCCGGGCTGCCATTGCCGCAGGTGCTGATGGTTTGATGATCGAGGTACACCATGATCCGGACAGGGCCCTTTCAGACGGTCCGCAGAGCCTTTACCCCAAACAGTTTGGGCAGTTAATGCGCAACATTTACGTAATCGCACCCGTGGTGGGCAAGCAGCTCGATTTTGGCTATCTGGACAAAGCCAAAGCCGTCAAGCACATGCGTGGAGCCAGGGAAGATGGCGATCGGCGTTCTGCATTCTTGGGAGAGTTGGGGACCTTCAGCCATAAGGCTTGCACGCAGTATTTCGGCACCGATGTGACAGCTGTGCCCATGTCTTCGTTCAGGCGAATTTTTGACGCGGTCAAGGATGGCGAGGTCGATTTCGGTATCGTGCCTTTGGAAAACTCGCTGACCGGAAGCATACATGAAAACTATGATCTTCTCCTCGAATATGACTTGAGGATTATCGGTGAAATTACACTTCGCATCATGCACCACCTTATTGCCCATCCAGAGGCAAAGATTGAAACCATCAAACGCGTGTTCTCCCATCCTCAAGTATTCCAGCAATGTCGACAGTTTCTGGAGCAGCACCAAGGATGGGAACTGGTGTCGGCCAAGGATACGGCAACGGCCGTAAGACAGATCAAGGAAGGAGGCCTTGCGACCGATGCAGCCATTGCCAGCGAGGAAGCAGCCAAGATTCACTGGATGACGGTGATCCAGGAAGGGATCGAAACCAATCCGAGAAATTATACCCGATTTGTTGTCATTTCTAAGGGGCAACTTGAAAACGGCCCCCATCGCAAATCCTCACTCATCTATTCCACGGGGAACCAACCAGGGGCGCTCTATGAGACCTTGAGGGTATTTGCCGAAAGGGGGATTAACCTGGTAAAGCTCGAATCGCGTCCGATCCACGGAAAACCCTGGGAGTATATGTTTTATGTGGATCTTGAGGCCGATATTGAATCCCCTTCCTTGAAATCCGTACTTGATGAACTCGAGAAAAGGACCGATTATCTGAGGATTCTCGGAAGCTATTGACTCAGGATGGTTTTTACCATGTTTTGTAGCTCGGAGATATTGAATGGTTTCGTGAGACAGGCCGTGGCTCCACTTTTCAGGAGCTCATGTACAGGCCCGTAGGCTGTGATTATAAGAATGGGAGTATAGGGGTATTTTGCCTTTATCCTTCGTGTTAATTCAAGCCCATCCATCTCTGGCATCCTGTAATCCGTGATAATTAAGTCATACGATTTCTTGTCAATGTGGCTGATTGCCTCAACGCCATTTTCTACAACATCTATTTCGTAATCATAAGGTTTCAGGGCCTTAGGCAGTAAAATCCTCACAACTTCTTCATCATCTGCGATAAGGATTCTCTTCTTTTCCATTTATCCTTCCTTTTTTGATTTAAATACAACCAAGAGGATAAAATTGTCAAGAAAAAAATACTACTGTCAGTTGTTAGACTTTTCCGGAATTTTATGTGATAGAAATTCATTAAGATTGGAAAAATGAGGATATGTTGCTTGAAGGAAAGAGCGATTGATCGACGAAAAGATTGGCATAAAAATCAAGCGGATAAGGAAGAGCTGGGGGCTCTCTCAGGGTGAATTGGCCGAAAGGATAGGTATCTCTTTTCAGCAAATTCAAAAATATGAAAAGGGCTCAACCAGGATCTCTGTCATGCGTCTGCAACAGATCTCGGAGGTCCTTGGCGTTAACATTACTGCGTTTTTTGAGGAAGAAGAAAAAATTCCTAAAGTTTCAGACTCCGCTTTAAGATACACGCCTGGAGGCGCCCCCCTTGAAATGTTTCTACCCCTCAACAAGGAAGAAATGACTCTCTTGAAGCTCTTTCGCAAGACAAAGAATAGAAAGATAAGAGAGGGCATCTTAAAGCAATTGCACGGGGTTATTGAACTTGAGAGTCAGAAATAGGAGCCTATCTCACTGCAGATCGGATGAGGCCAGAGAAGAAAACCCGGAAATAATTTTGAAGCATATTAAAGATATTCCCAATTTTGACAGACCGCGAGAGAAACTGGCTGCCAAAGGGCCAGAAGCACTTTCGGATTCAGAACTTCTCGCTATCCTCCTTGGAAGTGGAGTAAAGGGAAAACATGTCTTTCAAGTCGCTCATGCCATTCTACGAAAGCTTGATAAAGATAAGAAAAAGATAGATATAAAGGCCCTTATCTCAATAGAAGGTGTTGGTTTTGCCAAGGCATGCCAGATTGTAGCCTCTTTTGAACTTGCAAGGAGGAGACTCCTAAAAGAAAGCATCTTTATTCAAAAGGCAGAAGATGTTTTGCCCCTTATTTCATATATTGCCGACAAAAAGCAGGAATATTTCCTTTGTATATCTTTGAATGGAGCAAATGAGGTTATCGGAAACAGGGTGGTGACGGTTGGCCTTCTTAATACAAACCAGGTTCACCTACGCGAAGTGTTTGTAGATGCGATATCCGATCGGGCGGCCTCCATAATCGTTGCTCACAATCACCCGTCAGGCATACTCAAACCCAGCCCTGATGATATAGCTACAACGAAACAGTTAGTTGATGCCGGCAAAATCCTTGGAATATCTGTTCTGGATCACATCATTATCACAAAGAAAGGTTATCTATCATTCAAGGAAAAAGGTCTAATGTGATTCCGCCCATCTTCTTTAATTTAGGATTTGCCTGATCTTTTCAGACAGCTGTCTCATATTGAAGGGCTTCTGAATAAAGCCGTCACAGCCACGTTCCAGTATCTCTGTCGCCTGGCCGCTTATACTATATCCGCTTGAAAGGAGCACCTTTATATCCGGGTTGAGTTCCTTCAGCGTGTCATAAACCTCACCGCCACCCATGTCCGGCATGATCATGTCCAAGATGACCAGGGCAATCCTGTCCTTATCTTTCTTATAGACCTCTATGGCTTCTTTGCCGCCTCTGGCCACAAGGACCTTGTACCCCATTTCCTTGAGGATCTCCTGGCCAACATCAATAATCATATCCTCATCATCTACAAGGAGAACCGTCTCGTGTCCCAGCTGAATCTCTTTCTCTCCAGCCTCTGGTCTCTCCACACTGATCACCGCTTCTACTGCAGGCAGGTAAATGTTAAAGGTGGCCCCAGCACCCTTTTCACTGTAAACGTTGATGATGCCACCATGATTCTTGATGATACCGTAAGCGGAAGAAAGACCCAGGCCTGTACCCCTGCCCGTTTCCTTGGTCGTAAAAAACGGATCGAATATCCGCTGTTGAGTTTCTTCGTCCATACCTATCCCTGTATCCGTCACCGCTACTTTCACATAATTGCCAGGCTCCACCCTAAAAGGTTTGGAATAGTCCTCCTTAAGCGTGACATTTTCCGTTTCAATGTATAGATCCCCGCCCCCCGGCATGGCCTGCCAGGCATTCACATAAAGGTTTAACAGCACCTGCTCGATCTGTGTTTGGTCCACTTCTACGGTCCAGACGCCTTTCTGATATTTTTTGTGGATCCTGATCTCCTTTTTCGTTCGACCGAACATATCAGAACACCTCTCTATGAGCTTGTTTATATCGGTGGGACTGACTTCGTACTTGCCGCCTCTGGCAAAACCTAAAAGTTGTTTGGTAAGATCTGCGCCCCTTCTAACCATATTTTCTATTCCCTTGAGGTGCTCAAAATGGGGATGGCGAGAATCAAAATCGAGAGACATCAAAGAGGTGTGCCCCTGGATACCCATGAGAAGGTTGTTAAAGTCATGGGCAATGCCGCCAGCCAGGGTGCCGATGGCCTCCATCTTCTGGGCCTGCTGGAGTTGAGCTTCGAGGCGTTTCGATTCGGTAATATCCTTAAGCGTATGGGTATAGCCTGTGAGTTTGCCTTCGCGATCGAGTATCGGAGATGTAGAGCATATAAAGGTCTTGCCCATGCGGGCTTCGATGATTTCCCTGGTGCGGGGCTTTCCAGTCTTCATGGTGAAAATCATTGGGCATTGCTCTATGGGATGGCTTTGCCCATGTATCACCTCATAACACTTCTTGCCCACCAAACTTTCCTTGGTCGTATTCAAAGCTTCTGCCGCAGCCTTGTTCACACGAACAATTCGGTGTTCACTGTCCAACAGCATCACCAAGTCGGCTATAGCATCAAATGTGTTCTCCCAATCCTCTTTGGCTCGAATCAAAGCCTCTTCGGCCTGTCTGGCTTTTGCCTTCAATTCCCTGTCGCGGAGTACCCTGTGAATGCTTTGCGGTATAAGTTCAAAGAAATTGCCAGATTTGACCACGTAGTCGAATGCTCCGAGCTTCATAGCCTTTACGGCGATATTCTCATCCCCATGACCTGTAACCACAATCACCGGGACTTCTATTTGGCGCCTTTTCAGTTCTTCAAATAACTCGATCCCGCTCATACCAGACAGGAGATAGTCGGCAATGATGATATCCGGGGTAATCTCTTTCAACCTCTCGAGACACAGATCTGCCTTTTCACATAACTGTACGACAGCATTCAGGAACTCTTTTTTAATGGCCTGTTCCATGAGCTTGAAATGGTCCTTTTCATCCTCGATGATCATTATTCTTAACCTGCTCATATCGAGTTCCTTTTGCCAGTGGCCTCACGGCCAAACACATTTACAAACAGACACCCAGATCTTGTCATTTTTCTAATCTTTTCAGACTCTAATCTTAGCTTGACAAACAACTGGTTGTCAAGAAAGATTTCTGGCATGCAAACCATGCTTAAGATCTCCGGCTATCCCCTTTTTTCGAAGGATGCTCACGAAGGCCCCAACCCTGATGAAACGGCATGGCAAACCAAGCCTATTCCTGTGAAGCCTCCCCGTCCTTCCGGGCGGGGGTTCTGCCTTACGGCAGCGCTTTGCGTCCGGGGAGCAGGCCGGTCAAAGAATCGAGGTTGACTTCTGATGCAAGTTTCACGATAATTACACTATCCGCCGTTTTTCATTCATTATGGATATACCTAACAGGGAGTGAAAGATTAGGTTTGGGCGCAGACGAAAGGAGGAACACAATGCAGATGCGGGGAAGGCCAGTCGATATTCTTTTGGTGGAAGATGATCCGGATCATGTAGAGTTAACCATAAAGGCCTTGAAGGAAAATCACGTCTTAAATGAGGTGTATGTGGCCAAGGATGGCCAGGAGGCCCTTGATTTTATGTATCATCGCGGCAGCTATGCAGATGAGAAACGGTTCCCCAGGCCCGGCCTGATCCTTTTAGATATCAGGCTCCCCAAGATAGACGGGCTCGATGTTCTAAAGCAGCTCAAGAGCGACATCCAGTTTAAGTCTATCCCTATTATTATGCTGACGACCTCAGACAGGGATGAAGAGATCGCTGAAAGCTATGCAGGCGGGGCCAACAGCTATGTTGTCAAGCCGGTGGAGTTTGAAGACTTTGCGAAAAAAGTTAAACAATTAAGGCTTTACTGGACTATTATCAACACCCTGCCAAGAGAGTAGAGGGAAGGGAGTCATGAAAAAGACTCAAAGAAAGACTTGTCATGTCGCCTTTGTGATGATGTTAACTTTGGTTTTCTCATGTTTTGCAGGCTGTGAAAAGGCCGAAGAAATCTCCTTTGTGTCAAGAAAAGAGGAAGCTAAAAAGGTAGACGGCACATTAAAGAAGATATTGATTGTCCACAGCTATCATCAAGGGCTGGGTTGGAACGAGGACACTGAAAGGGGGGTTGTAGAAGGTCTTAAAATGAGCGGATATGTCCTTGATAAGGACTATCAAATGAAAAAGTTTTACATGGATACCAAGATTACGTATGTGACACCACAACAGATAAAGGAAAGGGCGGATAAGGCAATCAAGCTAATAGAAGAATTCAAACCAGACCTAGTCATCGTAAATGACGATAATGCCCTTAAATATGTGGCTGTAACCTATGCCATGGAAAATCCACAAAGAAAATTGCCATTTCTATTTACTGGAATAAACTGTGACCCTACGATTTATGAGCCGGTCGAGAGCCTTGAAAATCCCGGACATTATATAACCGGTGCCCTTGAAAGATTCCCCTATTATCAGAGCTTTTCTCTGGCCAGGAAAATATTTCCGGATAAAAAGAGGGTTTTTTTGATGGGCGATTCGAGTCCCAGCGCTGACTTTATTGTCCAGGCTTTCAAGAAGAGATATCTTGGAACAGTAAAAGACTCCCCTCTAGAGGTAGTAGCAGTTGTACAGGTTAAGACATTCAAAGAATGGAAGGAAAAGATTAAGGAATACCAGGATAAGGCCGACTTTTTGGGTATCATAACCTATTACCAGCTTCTAGATGAACATGACAGGTTTGTCCATGCGTGGGAGGTTCTCTCATGGACGATCAATCATAACAGGCTCCCTGAACTCGGTTTCTTGCTGTTTCACTCAGAAGACGGATTTTGGATGTCGGTGGGGGTTTCTCCTCTTAAGACAGGGAGGTATGTGGGAAAGATTGCCGGTGATATCCTGGACGGAAAAGATCCAGGAGCTATCCCTGTTGTTGATCCACGGTGCGTGGATATTGCCTTTAATCTTGAAAGATCAAACATGCTGGGTATCAAGATCCCTGTTGATATACTGAACATGGCCACTGTAACCTATAAAGAGATAAAGAGACCACGGTTTTGAAAGATTGAAAAAGATTAGAGTAAAAATACTGGGTAAGATCGTTATATTGATTGGAACGATATTGGTCGTTGCAATGGGGACAAATACGTTCATCAATATCATTCAATTCGAAAAAAATTACAGATATGCCTTACAAACAAAAGTGATAGCTATAGGGGAAAATCTTGAAAATATGCTTCAAAACACATTAAGTCTTGGTTTTCCCCTGGAAAATCTACCCGGCCTGAATGAAAAGTGTCTAGAAATTGTAGAAAATTACAGCGAGATCAGCGATTGTTATATCACCAATACAAACATGGAGGTCATCTATCATAACAACCCTTCTTTTGTCGGTAAGATATTAAGCGGTAAGCAAAAGGCCCTTCAGGACGCAAGTGTCCGGGTGATCTCTTCTGAGGGTGAAAAATTCTACGAGATCTGTGTGCCCATATTGCATCAGAAGTCTGAACCTCTGGGAACCATAAGATTGGATGTCCCTGCTCAGTATATCTACAGCAAAACAAAAAGGATGGCACTAAATTCTGTTCTTTTGTTGATAGCCTCCTTCATTGTTGTTTTCCTGGTGGCACTCTATTTTGCCAGAGGGATTACCCGGCCCTTGAAATCTTTAACAGACGGAGCAAAGGCAATATCAAGCGGGAATTTTGATTATCGATTGAAGGTAGAAAGTAATGATGAAGTAGGAGAACTTTCTGAATCCTTTGGCCGAATGGCTTGGAATTTAAAGCAAAGGGAAAAGGAACTCAGAGAGTCAAGGGATTATTTGCATCATCTGCTGGAAAGGGCCAATGACCTTATCTATACCGTGGACACACGGGGCTGTTTTACCTATCTCAATCCGAGAATTAAGGATTATGGATACAGTATAGATGAACTCTTGGGAAAGCACTTTCTGACCATCCTCACCAAAAAACATGGTGGAAAAAGATTTGGAAAGTCTGTCCAGGAGAAGGTGCGACAGAGTTACGAAGTAGAGGCAAGGACAAAGGACGGTGTGGTTAGAAATTGCATCATCAGCACCTCACCATTGCTGGGCCATGATGGAAAGGTGACCGGGCTTCTGGGGATTATGAGAGATATAACCGAAAAGAAAAAGGCCGAAGAAGAAATTCGAAAAAAGAACGAGGAACTTGAGAACTTTGTTTATGTTGTCTCGCATGACCTGAAAGCCCCTCTCATATCCGTACAGGGATTTTCTTCTGTCCTGCTCAAGGATTATCATGAAAAATTGGGGGAGGAGGGTCAAAGGTATCTTGAGCGGATCAAGGCCAATACCCACCGTATGGAAGTCTTGATCACTGACCTTTTGACGCTTTCAAGGATCGGGCGGGTGGTCCATCCTTTTAAGGATGTGCCCTGCCTTGAAATAGTCAAGAGGGTATGTTCGACCCTCAAGCCGCGGCTGGAAAAGAATGGGATCGAGGTTTCCATAGCGGATAATCTGCCCACGATCCACTGTGATGAAGACAGGATTTATCAGGTTTTTGAGAACTTGCTTGTAAACGCCATCAAGTTTATGGGAAATTCTGATAGCCCTGAGATCGAAATAGGATATGAAGATAAGAACGGCTTCCATCAATTTTATGTAAGGGACACCGGCATCGGCATTGATCCAAAATACCACCGGAAGATATTTGAGATATTCCACCGGCTAAAAGAGATAGAAGATGAGGAAGGCACAGGTATCGGGCTGGTCATTGTTGAAAGAATCATAAATAACCACGGAGGAAAGGTCTGGGTGGACTCTGAAAAGGGCAAGGGGGCAACCTTCTATTTTACTCTGTCCAAGACAGCATCACCGACACCTTGAAAGATTTTTCGAGGAACAGAGTCTGGCCGCAGATGGGGAAACCCGCGGGAATCTGTCTCAGGCGGACTCATCGGCGCAAAGCGCCGCTCGGCAACAAAAAGAGACATCTACGGATGAAAACTATCGAAGCCCCCGAAAAAAAACTCCTACCGCCTCCACCCCACTGGCGTTCAACACCCGCAGAGCCTGGCTTCCTACGACCGCGACTTCTACTTTGCCTTTCAAAAAGTCTACATCCTTCTTCTCGCTGACGCCAAACCCCAATGCCAGGGGAAGCTGCGTCACCCCCCTGCATCGACCGAGAAATTCCTCCAGTTCTGAGGAAAATCTGGTTTTGGCGCCGGTTATGCCTTTGCGCGCAACACAATAGAAAAAACCCCGGCCAAAGCCCGCCAGGTAGGCCAAACGGTCTGGAGTGGTGGTTGGCGAGAGTATGAAAATGGGATCAACGCCCTGAGACACAGCAGCCGCCATATAAGACTCCCCCTCCCCAGGCGGAATGTCAGGTACGATGGCACCCCGGATTCCTACTTCCTTAGCCTCAGCAAAAAATCGCTCTTCGCCCCGCTTGAACACGATGTTGTAGTAGGTCATGAAAAGGAACGGAATCTCAAATGTCTGTGTGACCCGATGGGCAAACCTGAAACAATCGTCCACCCTGGTCCCTGCGGCCAGGGCAGACTGGTTCGCCTTCAAAATCACCGGACCGTCAGCAATCGGCTCTGAAAAAGGAATTTGCAATTCCATGAGATCCACACCAGCAGAAACGATCGTCTTCACCAGCTCGAAAGTTGTTTCCAAATCAGGATAGCCCACCACCACGTGAGCCATCAGCAAGATGCCTCTCTCCTTTGTCCTTTGCCGAATGTATTCTTCAAGCACTGTATGCCTCCGCCTTGGTGGTGATGAATCCTTTCCAGCTTTCATCCCCGAGTGCATCCGCAATGGTGAAAATGTCTTTGTCACCGCGACCCGACAGTTTGACCAAGATTACATCATCGGCCGCCATCTGCGGGGCCTCACTGAATGCACAGGCCAGCGCGTGGGCTGATTCAAGGGCTGGAATGATCCCTTCCTTTCTCATGGTCAGCCGGGTGGCTGCCAGAACCTCGTCATTGGTGGCCGCTTCAAAACGCACGCTACCCTGTTCATGATAGGCAGATAGAATAGGAGATACCCCGATGTAGTCGAGGCCGGCCGCAACACTGTGTGTTTCCAGCATCTGCCCGTCATCATCCTGCAAAAAATAGGTCTTATAGCCCTGGGCCACCCCCACGCTCCCGTGCGCCGAGGCCAAACGCGATGCGTGCCTCCCGGTCTCCAAACCCTCGCCTCCTGCTTCCACACCAACCAGTTCCACCTGCGAATCGTCAAGAAAGCCGCTGAATATGCCCAACGCATTCGAACCGCCACCCACACAGGCGTACACCCGGCTGGGTAGGCGACCAGCCTGCTGGAGCATCTGGTCTCTCGCCTCCGAGCCGATGATCGATTGAAAATAGGAAACCATCTCAGGGTACGGGTGGGGGCCGCAGACCGTGCCCAGCACATAGTGAGTGGTGTCCATATTGGTGGCCCAGTCTCGCAGCGATTCATTAATGGCATCTTTCAATGTACGGGCCCCGTCTCTCACCGGAACCACGGTGGCTCCTAATTGTTCCATCCAAAAGACATTGGGCCGCTGGCGCGCCACGTCCACCTCTCCCATATAGATCGTACACTCAAAGCCGAATTTGGCCGCCATGGTAGCGGTTGCGACCCCGTGTTGGCCAGCCCCGGTTTCCGCAATGACCCGGCTTTTGCCCATTCTTTGAACGACAAGCCCCTGCCCCATCACATTGTTGAGTTTATGAGCGCCAGTGTGATTCAGGTCTTCACGCTTGATATAAAAATGCGGCCCACCAAAATGACGCGTCAGGTTCTCCGAATAGGTCAAGGGCGTTGGCCGGCAGGAATAGGTGGACATAAGGTCTTGATATGCCTTCCAGAAGGAAGGATCCTGCTTGATCTGTTCAAAAGCGGCCGTTAATTGCTCAAAGGTGGCAACAAGAATCTCCGGAATGAATGTCCCGCCGAAACTTCCGTAATATCCTGGTCTTTCCATAACGGCTCCTTTTTATCTCCCGACGTGTCGGACTGTTTGGATGAACCGGGCTATTTTCTCATGATCCTTTACACCCGGTTTTTTCTCCAGGCCGCTGCTGGCATCCACTGCATAAGGCTTTGCCACACCGATAGCAGCAGCAACATTATCAGGGTTAAGCCCACCAGCCAAAATGATCCGGCCGTACCTTTTGGCCTCCAGCGCTAAATGCCAGTCAAAGGTAAGGCCGGTGCCCCCGCATCGATCGGGTGCATAGGTATCCAGCAACAGGGCGTCAACAACGCTGCTATATTCGGAACAGCGTTCCAGACGATCCTGGTTCTGCACCCGCACCGCCTTGATGACCCGCTGTCCAAACCGGCGGCAGTAGGCCGCGGACTCCTTTCCATGAAACTGGAGCAGGTCCAGATGGCAAAAGGCAGCAATGGATGCCACCACTTCCGGATCCTCATCCACAAAGACACCTACCGTCAGGACCAATGGCGGCAGCGCCTCGATGATCTCTCTTGCCTTCTCTGGAGAAATTTGCCGCGGACTTGGGGCAAAGACAAAGCCAATGGCATCAGCGCCGAATTCAGCCGCAGCTACGGCATCTTCGGTATTGGTTATTCCGCAAATCTTGATGCGCACGGTCAAAGCGTTTTCAATCTTCATCTCCGTCCCCTATAACACTTTAGCTCTTTTCCTTTACGCTTCGTGTCCGTGTCCGATTTCCGTGTCCGTAAATTCACCCTCCGGACACGGACACGGGTAACGGACACGTTAAGGTGTTACCTTCCCCTCAATTCTCTGAGCTTTTGTTCGGGATCGATAGCACGCATAAGACTGGTTCCCACCAATACCGCATCCACTCCGGCTGCCGCCAAGGTCTCTAAATCAGCGCGCTGGTGAATACCACTCTCGCTGACAACTAAGCGACCTGCAGGCACGAGGGGCCGCAGCCTCAGGGTCGTCTCCAATTTCACCTCAAAGGTCCGCAGGTTGCGGTTGTTGATGCCGATCATTCGGGCGTCGGTCGCGATCACCCGGGCCAGTTCATCCTCATCGTGCACCTCCACCAAGCAGGCCATACCCAAAGAACGAGCCGTCTTCAGCATACTAACCAAGGAAGCCTGGTCCAACACAGCAGTAATCAGCAACAAGGCATCTGCTCCGGCTGCGCGTACAGCAAGTATTTGCAAAGGATCGATGATAAAGTCTTTACAAAGGACCGGCAAATGGCCTGCATCACGTGCCTGGCGAAGGTATTCCAATTTCCCCTGAAAAAAGTCCTCTTCGGTAATCACCGAGATGGCAGCGGCCCCTCCCTTTTCATAACTTTGGACAATGGCCGCCACATCCAAATCAGGGCGAATCACCCCGGCTGAGGGCGAAGCTTTTTTGATCTCAGCAATGATGGCAGGCTCTCCGCCGTCCTGGAGGGCACCCAAAAAATCGCGGGGTGGAGGCGCCAAAGCCGCAGCCTTCTGCAAATCAGATACCGTGTGGGTCTGTTTCAGCACAGCGACTGCATCACGTTTTCGGGCAACAATCTCGTCAAGGATCATCGTATCTTGGATCTTTAAATTTACTGAAACAAAAAGCCCAGTAACCGCTCAGGGGACAAGGGATACCGCTGAACGTAGGCATCCAGCCATCTCCAGCAAAAATGACAGCACAGCTACTAAAGCAAAGAAGCGGTTTCCCCCCTGTCCCAGATGCTGAATGATTACAAAATTCCTCAATTCACAATTCCTGAACCACAAAAGCGAGCGCTAACCCCACAGGTTCTGCCTGACGGCAGTGCTTCGCGAGCTGCAGGGCGCTTCAATTCTGGCTTGTCAGAGTTAGGCCTCTTTGTATTCGTTGGTCATTGCCTTCATCCCCTCAAGCTTTTCCAACGCCCGGCCGGTATCAATGGCCTCAGCGGCCCGGGCAATACCCTCTGGAAAATCCGCAGCCCGCCCTGCTGCCACAAGGGCAGCAGCGGCATTGAGGAGCACGATGTCTCTCCGGGCCCCTGGCTCACCCTGTAGCACGCTGAGGACAATGCCGGCATTTTCCTGAGCGTCGCCACCCCGGATATCATCCAGACTGGCACGAGACAGGCCAAAGTCTTCCGGCTCAATGGTGTAGGTGGCAACCTGGCCGTTCTTCAACTCGCTCACCTGGGTTTTACCGGTAATGCTGATTTCATCAAGACAATCTTCGCCGTAGACCACAAAGGCGCTACGCGAGCCCAGCTTATTTAAAACTTCGGCCAGAACTGGCGTCAGCTCCTTTTTGTAGACGCCAAGGACCTGGACGTTGGCCCCCGCTGGGTTGGTGAGGGGGCCGAGGATGTTGAAAATGGTGCGGATGCCGATCTCCCGACGAGGTCCAATGACATACTTCATGGCACCGTGCAGGGCCGGGGCATAGAGAAAGCCGATGCCCACTTGGTTGAGACACTTCTCAACCACACGAGGCGGCACGTCTAAATTCACGCCCAAGCGCTCGATGACATCGGCGCTACCGCAGAGGCTGGAAACAGAACGGTTGCCGTGCTTGGCCACCCGCAGGCCACAGCCGGCCACGACAAAGGCGGTGGTGGTGGAAACATTGAACGTATTGGTGCCATCGCCACCAGTGCCACAAGTATCAATAATCGTCTCCAGGTCCAGATTGATCTCGTCCCGGTCTACGTTTACCAGGGTGTTATCGACCTGGATACGGGTCGCTTTTCTCCGCATGACCCGGGCGCCTGCCGTAATTTCCTCAACGGTCTCCCCTTTGAGACGAAGCGCGGTTATGAAAGCACCGATCTGGGCTGGCGTTGTCTGGCCGCTCATGATCACATCCATGGCAGCTTCCATCTCTTCTTCGCTTAGGTTCGAGCGGTTGACCACCTTCTGAATAGCTTGCTTCAACATGGTTGCCTCCTCTTGCAAGGTTCGTGGTTTATTTACGGGCTGTTGCCCAAACGGCCGTCCACTCAGTTTTAAGGGGCTATCAGCAACATCTGCATTGGGGCGATTTGGATAACAGCCCGTTTTAGGAAAAGCCTTTTTTCTAAAGCGCCAGGAAGTTTTCCAGAATACGCATCCCCTCCTGAGTGAGAATCGATTCCGGGTGAAACTGTATCCCATGCACCGGGTAATCCCGGTGTCTCAGCCCCATAATCTCGCCGTCCTCGGCCTCTGCCGAGATTTCAAAGCAAGATGGAAGACTTTCACGTTCAACAGCCAAAGAATGGTAACGGGTGGCCGTGAAAGGATCAGGCACATCCCGAAAAACACCCCGGCCGTCATGGTAAATTTGTGAAGTCTTGCCGTGCATGAGCCGGACAGCGCGGACCACGCGGCCACCAAAAGCAGCAGCCACAGCCTGGTGGCCCAAGCAGACACCAAGGATAGGCACCTGCCGATAGAAGCGCTGGATTATTGGGATAATGATTCCCGCCGACTGTGGGACGCCAGGCCCCGGCGAGATCACCAGCCGCTCCGGCGCCATGGCCTCGATCTCCTCCAGACTGACCTGATCATTGCGTCGCACTTCCACATTGCCACCCAGCACGCCCAGGTACTGAACAAGATTGTACGTAAACGAGTCATAGTTATCGATCATCAGGATCAATTTCAATTCCCCCAATCACACCAATCCGCTATTGGCCATCTCTAAGGCTCTGACTAGTGCCTTACCTTTGTTCACCGTCTCCTCGTACTCCCGGACTGGGTCTGAATCAGCCACGATCCCTGCGCCTACCTGAAGGTAAATGCGGCCACCGCGCACAAGCAGTGTGCGGATGGCGATACAAAAGTCCATGTTGCCGGAAAAACCGAAGTAGCCGACTGCACCAGCATAAAGGCCTCGTTGTGTGGGCTCCAGTTCGTTGATGATTTCCATGGCTCGTACCTTGGGCGCTCCAGAAACCGTGCCAGCCGGGAAACTGGCACGCAGGACATCAAACATGTCCAAACCAGGTGCCAGATCCCCTTCCACATGGGAAACCAGATGCATCACATGGGAGTACCGTTCCACCACCATGAGGTCCTTCACCTCAACCGTTCCGACAGCGGCCACCCGGCCCACATCATTTCGACCCAAGTCCACCAGCATGACATGCTCTGCCCGTTCCTTGGGATCAGCACGCAGCTCGGCCTCCAAGCGCTGATCTTCTTCGGCATCTTTACCACGTGGACGGGTACCGGCTATGGGACGCACCGCTACACGGCCGTTTTCCAGACGAACCAAGACCTCGGGAGAGGCCCCTATGACGACCTCGTCGCTGAATTGGAGGTAGTACATATAGGGAGATGGGTTAACCCGTCTGAGGGCCCGGTAGATCTCAAAAGGCTCAACATGTAGATCTGCATGAAAACGTTGACTTAGTACCACCTGGATGGCCTCACCCTGTTCGATGTATTGCTTGGCCTGGCTGACGATATTTTCGAATCGCCCCCGATCCATATTGGCCATCAGGGTCAGGGCCTGCCGGGGTCCGCTTTGTTTCGGTTGAGACGGCATGGAGACCTGGAGCAGTTTTTCGGTCTCCTCAATCTGCTCAACGGCCTGATCATACACATCCGTAGGGCTGACATCATCGGGCACATAGCAATTGACCACCACCTTGATAGTCTGGGTGAGGTTGTCATAGATAATCACCTGCTCTGGCATCGTGAAAACAGCGTCCGACATACCCACATCGTCTGGTTTGGGATCTGGCAGGCGTTCGAAAAAGCGCACCATATCATAGCTCAGGTAGCCCACAAGACCGCCGAAGAACCGTGGCAATCCACTTACAGGCGCGGCGTGAAAGCCCTTCATCAAATTTTTAAGATAGACAAACGGCCGCGCCTTAAATCGCGTGCACTGATGGTTGCCACGTCTGAGTTCGATCTCCTCACCCCGCACCCTTATCACCAGATGAGAGCGATAGCCGATGAAACTGTACCGACCCCAGCGTTCGCCACCTTCTACGCTTTCCAAAAGAAAAGACTCAGGCCCCTGAGCCACTTTCTTGAAAAGGCTGATGGGGGTTTCGGTATCTGCCGTAATCTCCCGAAAGACGGGAACCACGTTGCACTGGCTTGCCAGCCGAAGAAATTCTTCTCTATCAGGGTGGATCACTATAAGCCTCCATATATGTTCATTTACGATTTATACACTTTTAAAAGTCATCAAATGGACGGCACAGTAAAAAGCTTCAGATGCAAGGCGCGCGATTCTTGAGGAATGAGGCGTACTTATAGTACGTCGCAATGACGAAAGAAGAAGCGCAACACCGCAGATGAACTTTTTACGAAGCCGTCAACAAAAAAACCGCGGGCGCTTTGCAAACCCACGGCCTTTAAATAAAAAGCCGTGGGTAAGAGGGCTCACCCACGGCTTCGATTCCTACCGGAAATACCGGTTACCTCTAAGGCGCTGGGCAAACCCCTCCAAGGCTCCACCACCACCAATACCAGTTGTTGCCCTGAAGTTGTTTGCTTGGGTAACCGTGCATACGCTTTCCTTCTCCATTTCTACATTAAGAAAGCTTCCTTTTATACGAAACGACTTGCCTTTGTCAAGGGAAAATCTTACAAAATTGGGTTCAGGGGGGCACAAAACCTATCTCTTGATCATGTGCAGGAACAAGCGTGGGTTCAGGGCATCATAAGAATTACGGATGATACGTTTATAAGGCTCTCGTCTTTCTTTGAAATGGTTAGAGTTGGCAGGCGTATCTTTCGGAGGGGATCGCGGAGCAGGAGAGGCCGGGGGCTAAATGGGGTGAAGCGCCTAAGTCCGGATAATGATCAGCTTGTCCGTTTTCTGCGGAAAAAACGTTTCTGGCGTTTGCCCTCAATCTTATCTGTAAACCGCTTAATCATTTCAAAGTACAGCTTGCCGGTTCGCATCATAATGGTGTTGTGGTCAGCACCAGGGACCATTTGAAATTCTTTGCTGCGGGCCGCACAGTAACTCTGTAAAGCCTCGACACTCGTCACCGGAATAAACTGATCATACTGCGCGTGAATGATGAGGGTCGGTTTGGTAAACTGTGCGATCTTTTGGATGTTCTTAAAGCCATCCGCCTCCGTGATACCCTGGGCCTGTGTGTCAATCCCCAGGCAGTTCAAGAGTGGGACTGTATATGCAAACCCGCTTTCGACGATAAGTCCTGATATATGCGACTCATAAGAAGCCGCCAGCTCAAGAGCACAGGCGCTTCCAAGGGATCGACCCATGATGACGAGGGGCCCCGTGTGCTTGGCATCTTCCAGCCAGTGCTGCACCTCTTTAAATATGACATGGGCATCACGCATCATGGACGTGACCGTAGGGGTCCCTCCACTCCTCCCATAACCACGATAGTCCACAGCAAGGAGGTTCAGGCCATGCTCGTTATACATGGGGCCAATGCTATCGTAATCGCTAACGATCTCCCCGTTGCCGTGAAAAAACAGGATATTTGGATCTCCCACACCGGCCATGTGAAACCTGGCGCCGATCCTAACATCCCCTTCTACAATAATGTCGTAATCTATGGCATGGGGTAGAGGTTTTGAATCGAGTTCTTTGCGGGGATGAAATAACAACTGGACAACCCCAGGCTGATCCAGCCTAGCATAACCAAACTGATGACCCATCATAACGGCCTCTCGCTCTAAAGATTGAAGTTAACAGGCTGCTGCCCAAATCGCCTCAATATCGTGTCGCTGGTTTCTTGCTTCTTTGAAGTTCCCTACAGCAAGCTGCAGGGAATGCGCTCGCTGTGCATTTTCAAGCTGTCAGGGGACGGCTCCAAAAAGTTGGCTAGGCAGTTGTTCGGACAACAGCCTGTTAAGTCGCTAAATTGGACTGAAGGCCCTGGAACTTTCCGAGCACGTGTATTGATATCACAAGTTTGTATCGCAATGCAAGAAACCTTCGGCGCGGCATGAACCAAAAGGACTTGAAAGCTTCTATAAAATCCTATATATAAAGAAAAAATGCATACCTGACAGAAACATACAGGTATTGAAGTTCCCTGCAGCCCGCGAAGCACTGCCGTCAGGCAGAACCTACGGAGAATGCGCTCGTTTTTGCGGTTCAAACATCTTTATCATATCGGGCAAACACATCGCCAAGCATGCGTTTTCAGGAGGGAGCAATTGCCGGAAGACCGTGTCTTACAAGAACAGATTCAAAAGCTAAACCAAATTGGGATTGCCCTCTCCAGCGAAATCAATTTGGAAAAGCTCTTGGGGTTAATTGTCCGCGAAGCGAGAGGATTTACAAACGCAGATGCCGGAAGTCTATATATATTGGAGGATGGTAAGCTTTTCTTTTATGTAGCCCAGAACGAAACCCTGCGTCGCCGACCGAATCCTCTGCCGGGGTTCAAACCCTATCCCCTTCCCCTTTCAAAAAAGAGTATCGCGGGCTATGTGGCCATTACAGGTGAGATCCTTAACATAGAAGACGTCTACAGTCTGCCAGAGACATTACCGTACAATTTCAATCCTGACTTTGATCTTCGCAATAACTATGTGACAAAGTCCATGCTGGTTATCCCCATGAAAGATCGGCAGGGAGAAATCTTAGGTGTCCTCCAATTGATCAACGCCATGGACGAAACATGTAACACCCTCCCATTCCCGAAATCAGTTGAACCCCTAGTCATGTCTCTGGCCTCACAGGCGGCCGTAGCTATCCGAAATGCCAAATTGATTGCAGACATCAAGGCGTTGTTTGAGGCCTTAATTCGCTATTCTGCCTCGGCCATTGATGCTCGAAGCCCTCACACTGCGGGTCATTCCAGGCGCGTGGCAGCCTATTCCAAGGCCATCGCCTTAGCCATGAATGACCAAACCACGGGGCCCTTTGCTGATGTGTTCTTCACTCCTGAGAAGATGGAAGAGCTCTCCTACGCCGCCTGGCTTCATGATATTGGCAAAATCGGTGTTCCTGAGAAGATCTTGGATAAGAAAAATAAGCTCTCGCACGAGGCCATGGCCACGATTGAGACTCGGTTTCAGCTTATTAAGGCATTGGGCATAGCCCGTATTTGGCAGGACAGAGCCATTGGAAACGAGAGTGAGCTGGAGGGTGACAGCGTAAGCGAACAGGTTAGGAAAATAGAGCAGGAGATAGAAGAGGACTTGAACTTTATCAAAAAGGTAAACCGATCTAATTTTCTTTCAGACAAAGACCTTGCAACCCTGCAGGCCATAGCATCCAAGACCTATGAAAACACGGCCGGAGATACAATCCCGTACCTGTCTGAGGAAGAGATCAAGTATCTTTCGGTCAGAAAAGGCAACCTGACAGCCGAGGAATACAAGATGATCCAAGCTCATGTACAGCAAACTTACAACATCGTAAAAAACATACCATTTACAAAAAGTTTAAAGAATGTTCCCCTCTTTTCCGCAACTCACCATGAACTCCTTAACGGAACCGGCTATCCCAAGGGACTAAAGGGCAACGAAATTCCTATCCAAGCCCGCATCTTATCTGTTGTCGATGTCTTTGATGCATTGACGGCCATCGACCGCCCCTATCGCCGCGCCCTAACCCCTGAGAAGGCCGGAGAAATCCTTAGAGCCGAGGCAAAAGAGGGACGACTTGACAAAGATATCGTGGACCTGTTTCTTGATAAGGAACTATACAGGATATGATCTGTTTTCAGAAAATCGCTGAAAGGCGTATTGTTGAGGCCATACAGGAAGGCGCATTTGATGGTCTTCCCGGGGCAGGACAGCCTCTTAAGCTCGAAGACGATTCCCACATACCAGAAGACCTCCGGATAGCCTATAAGATCTTAAAGAATGCTGGCTACGTGCCTCCAGAGGTGGCCCTTAGAAAGGAGATCGAAAAAGTCGAAGATCTCCTGGCCGGCATGGAGGACACAAAAGCTAAATATCGTCAACTCAAGAAGCTGAATTTCCTTATCATGAAGCTCAACATGCTGCGCCGAACCCCTACTGGTCTTGAAAAAGCTGAACGTTATGAGAAAAAGCTGGTGGAGCGCTTCGGTTCCTGATCCCTCATGTTGGATAAGAAAACGATTTTGCTGGAGTTATACAACAGGCTCTTTGAAGCCTTCGGCCCGCGCCATTGGTGGCCGGGAGATTCCGGGTTCGAAGTGGCTGTAGGCGCCATCCTGACGCAAAATACTGCCTGGCGAAACGTCAGAAAGGCGATAAAGAACTTAAAGGAAAAGGCACTGTTGTCCCCTGAAGCCCTATATCATATCCCGGTAGAACGCCTGGCATCTATAATCAGGCCTGCAGGGTATTACAATATAAAGGCCCGGCGGTTGAAACACTTTGTTCAATTCCTTTTTCAGGAAAATGCTGGCGATCTTGATCGCCTTCTTGCCGAAGACCTTGACACCTTGCGAAGCAAGTTGCTCTCCATCAATGGGATCGGCCCAGAGACCGCCGACAGCATTCTACTTTACGCTGGAAACAGGCCAACCTTTGTTGTAGATGCCTATACCAGACGAATCCTCTTCAGGCACAATCTCATCCCTGAAGAGACCTCTTACGATGAGGTTCGAAATCTTTTTATGGATGTCCTGGAACCTGACGCTTCGATGTTTAATGAGTACCATGCACTCTTGGTCCACCTCGGGCACACATTTTGCTTGAAAAAAAATCCAAAGTGTACGGAATGTCCTGCTAGGGGGTGGAATGATGCATAAATCCCGAAATCTGTCACGGCCACAGGAAAGTATCTTCAGGGGTGTCCTTCTGGCCTATTTTGTCCTTTTTTTTCATGTTGTTTTGATTTTTGTCCTCGGTGTCCTTATGTTCATTTTCGGGGGTGTTATCACCTACCTTCCTTGGATCTTGGCCCTTGGCGGCGCGCTCATCCTTGGCTCAGGATATTTGTGGTGGCAGTATATAAAAAAACGTGGCAAGAAATTAGGAAATATCCTTAAGGATCCTTTTTTACAGGGACGAACCATAGAAGTGACGTTTCTTGGAGGGCTTGCAAGTTTCAGACTGGGACAGGCCCAAGAACCACTCACGATCAATCATTCGGCCTCTGAAGACCCCAAGCAAATCGTGGATCCTGCCACTGCTCGTGCCGAGGAACTTACCAAATTGGCCCATCTTCTTAAACAAGATTTGATCACCTTTGACGAATTCCTCAAGGCCAAAAAGGAAATTATGGGTCGATGACAAAATTAAAGGTGGCCTTGCTTTCAGGGGGTATCTCCTCGGAGCGTGAGGTTTCTATCAAAAGCGGCAACCAGGTATACGAAGCCCTCGATAAGGCCAAGTATGACGTCACACGTTACGACCCGGCTACCGACCTTGGAAAACTCGTGGCTGACGCATCCAGCATTGATGTGGCATTCATTGTGCTGCACGGGCCTTATGGAGAAGACGGTACGGTCCAGGGTCTTCTCGATCTCCTCCATATCCCCTATCAGGGTTCGGGCGTGCTGGGAAGCGCTTTGGCTATGGATAAATGGACCTCCAAGCGTCTTTATCAAAACGCAGGACTCCCTGTCCCACCCTTTAAAGTTCTCGTGAACGGACAAGCTGATGATGCGGAAGCCTTAGCCGATGAACCAGGGTTCCCCTTAGTTGTTAAGCCGCGGTACGGCGGATCAAGCATCGGCACCAGTATCGTTCAGACCCCAGAGGAGTTACCAGGGGCCCTTGACAGGGCCTTTGAATATGGCCCCGACGTCATCCTGGAAGCTTACCTGAACGGAACTGAGATCACAGGAGGGGTTCTTGGAAATGACGACCTGCAACTGCTCCCTATTGTGGAGGTTATCCCTGAATCCGAGCACATATTCTTTGATTATGAAGCAAAGTACAGGGAAGGGGCTACCCGCGAGATCTGTCCGGCCCGTATCAATGAAACGCTCTCAGGTCGTGCTCAATCCTATGCCGCCACTGCCCATCGAGCCCTCTGCTGTCGCGGCTATAGCCGCACCGATATGATCATTCAGGATGAAACTATTTATGTGTTGGAAACCAATACCATCCCGGGCATGACGCCCGTGAGCCTTTTTCCGCTGGCTGCAAAAACGGCCGGGATCTCCTTCAGCCAGCTATTGGATCGACTGATTGAGCTTGCTCTGGAAGAAAAAAGTGCCTACAACTGGTTTCAAAACCTCTTTTCGAGCCAATTTTGACCATTTTGTAAGAAGTTCTTAGCGAAGTGGAGCGTAAAAAATTGTAACTGTTTGAGGGCGTTAGCCTGAGTTAGCGCATGGGTTGCGGCTGACGCCTTGCACAGAGGCACGACGTGCTACAATTTTAGCTGAACATCTCAAGGGCGCCCAAAATGCTCACGGCGTGAACAAAATGGACTTTTTACGAAACCGTCAATATTTGGCAACATATTCTCTGCCAGAAACAACATGAATCTAGTGTTAGCGCAATAGCTTGAGTTTATCGCTGTGATCATCCGAACGAACCGTGAGCTAAGAGAACGATATGATGAGCTAAAGGCAGGCGACTGCTTTATGGGGATCCTCAGCTTTAAGAACCTGAAGCACCGTGCCTTTATCGATCTTCTGGAAAGAGGGGTCCGGTTCTTCCCCCCTGCACTCTCCCAAACCTTGGGTCGTTCCAAGGTGGCCCAGGCCCTCGCCTTTCGGCAATGGATGATCCCCCACACCCTTATAATCGCCAGGCGCGTAGACCTCATGCATGCCATCAATACCTATAATCAGCATGGCATCGACGCTGTCGTCACAAAAGAGGACCATCTGCAATGCGGGTTCGGAGTCCATCGGTGGGACAGTATCGAAACTGTGTATAACCATGCTTCGTTCAACACCATTGCATACCCTTTTGTGTTGCAGCCATTTTTTGAGACGTACACCGATGTGCGCGTCATTATAGCAGGTGACTATTGCGAAGCTTATACCCGCGAAAATCAGAACAACTTCAGGATGAACCTCACAGCAGGTGGAACCAGCAGGCCATACACCCTCACCAAAGCCCAGCTTGCCCTGTGCCATCGTGTGATGGAGCGGGGGAAGTTTCCCTATGCCCATATTGATCTGCTGGTCACAGAGGATGGTCATAACTATCTGTCTGAAATTGCTTTAAACGGAGGTATGAAAGGGGCGCGCATCAGACGCGAAGAGCTTGATGTGCTGAAAAAGGAGATCCTTGAAAAAATGGCCGGGTCTTAATGCGCTGTTGCCCAAACTGCCCCAATGCAGATGTGGCTGGTCTCTTGCTGCTCTCAAGCCCCGTTAGATAAAAGATATGTCTCACCCTTTCCTTCATCTGGAGGCGACTATCTATCGGGGCAAGCCCAAAGAATTAAACGGGTAACTGTTTGGGCAACAGCCTATGAAGCCTCCCCGCCCTCCCGGGCGGGGGTTCTGCCTGACGGCAGTGCTTCGCGTCCGGGGAGCAGGCCGGTCAAAGACAGGAAAGGTCGTGGGCCAGTTGAGAACAGAACGTCTCCCAAAGCGAGTCCAGTGGTCGCTCGAGTTGATGGCCATGCTCTACGTGGCTGTGACGGTCCTTTTTCTGATAGATGCCGATTGGCCCATCCTTATGGTAAACAAGGCGTTTATTCACTACGATTGGCCAATGGTGTTTTTCCCCACTGAAAAATTTTGGTTTTCTATAGCGCTCAGTGTGCCAAGCACCAGGGCCTTCCTGGCCTTTACCGCAGCACGAAAACCCGATGAAGCTCTGTTCTGTGTCAAGATACTCCAGATCTCCCTCCTGATCACAGCAGGCGCATTTGCGTGGCAATTCCTGTTTCATAAACATGCCCCGCTTTACGTTCTCGGCTGCCTGGTTGAAGGGCTGCAATTGGCTTTTTACTCGTTCCTACATCGTCTTATTGTGCTACACGGCTCAAAGCAAAATGCCTAAGTTTTGCGGTTTTCCTGTTATTTTTCCTTGACAAAATCAGGGCTTCAGGGTAAAGGGGACTTTGCATCTTGGCGGCACAAATGGTCGCATTATCACCAAAGAAGCCTCGTCCGTGTGAAAAAATCTTTTTTTTGTAATCCCCTTAGTTTGATGTCTTTTCAAATAGCCATAACGACTCAACAGAATCAAAGTAAAGGAGGTGTATTAAGCGGCATCGGTTATAGAGTGTGTTGACTTAATACGGTATGAGCTGACATGCAAATGTGAAGCTCTCACAACCTTATCGATTTGGAGTTTTCATGAGCACAACAGAAGAAAAAGAGCAAGCTGTAGCTGAAGACGAGCAGAAAGAGGCAGGCGATGAACAAGCCGCTGAAGAGGTCCCGGCCGAAGCTACGCCTGAACCAGTGAAACCAGGGACCTGGCGATTTCTCATACCCATCGCTGCGTTTTTTGTGGGCTTTGTGGTCCTACTCTTTGTCGGCTGGATTATCTTTCCACAACTCCTTTATTGTGAAAAACAACAGCCCATCGACTTTAGCCATAAGCTCCATGTGGAGGAAGTAGGCGAGTGTGAAGGCTGTCATTTTTTCCGTGAAGACGGGAGTTTCTCGGGGGTCCCCAAGCTGGAAAATTGCCTTCAGTGCCACGAAGAGCCAATGGGAGAGCACCCTGAAGAAGCGAAGCTTATCAAAGAATATGTTGAGCCAGAGAAGGAGATTCCGTGGTACATTTATGCCCGCCAGCCTGTGTGTGTGTTTTTCTCTCATGCAGCCCATGTCAAGATGGGCGAACTGGAATGCGAGACTTGTCACGGACCGGTGGGGGACTCGGATCACGTGAGACCTTACCAGTATAATCGTCTCACCAAGTACAGTCGGGATATCTGGGGCTGGAACATTGCAGGCTTCAAGAAGAACTCCTGGGATCGGATGAAGATGGATGACTGTGCAGAGTGCCACGAAAAAATGAAGGGCACCAAGGATGCCTGCTTTGTTTGCCACAAGTAGGTTCTTAGACAGAGTCCTTTTCAGATATACACAAGGGGAAGACCTATGAAATTGGACAGAAGAACTTTTATAGAGCTCGGGGTTGGGTTCTCGGTTGGGGCCGGTACCGGTTTTATGCTCACACCCGTGAACTGGAAGTTAATGGATGATGTTGCCATCTGGACGCAGAACTGGCCTTGGGTGCCGGTTCCTGAACGAGGAAAAGTTACACACGTAAACTCGGTCTGCACTCTTTGTCCTGGTGGCTGCGGGATCACGGTCAGAAAAGTTGAAGACCGCGCCACAAAAATTGAGGGGAGAAAGGGATATCCGGTTAATAAAGGAGGCATCTGTATCCTGGGTGCAGCCGGTCTCCAGCTCCTGTATGGCCCATGGCGGGTCCCGAGCCCCTTACGACGGGTAGGGAAACGAGGTTCAGGGCATTTTGAGAGAATCTCATGGGATGAAGCCATCAATGCAGTGGTGCAAAAACTCAGGGGGCTGCGCCAAAACAATCAGTCCCACACGTTGGCTTGTATTTCGGGTTCTGATCGGGGAACCATGTCCCAGCTGTTTGATCGCTTCTTAAAGGCGTATGGGTCACCAAATTTTATCCGCACGGCCTCTGCCGAGGATACCTATGAATTGGCCCTGGGCGTCATGCAGGGGACCACGGCTTCAGTGGCCTATGACCTGGAACGGGCAAACTTCATCCTGAGTTTTGGAAGCGGCCTCATAGAGGGTTGGGGCTCCCCTGTACGCGTTATTAAGGCTCATAGCATGTGGCGATCCGGCAATTCAAAAGAGCGGGCCACCGTGGTTCAGATTGAGCCACGCCTGTCCAATACGGCAGCCAAGGCCGACAATTGGTATCCTGTTAATCCGGGAACCGAAGCGGCCCTGGCCCTCGGACTGGCCCATGTGATCATAAAAGAATCACTGTACGACCTTGACTTTATAAGAAACCATACCTTTGGGTTTGAAGATTGGGGTGACTTCACCGGCAAGACCTATATGGGTTTCAAGCACCTGGTATTGACAGAATATACACCTGAGGCTGTAGCCAGAATTACGGGTCTTTCGGCCAAAAAGATCATCGAGCTTGCGCGGGCCTTTGCAAAGGCCGAACGCCCCTTGGCGGTCTGGGGCCGCGGCAAGGGAACCATCTCGGGAAGCCTTTACGAATGCATGGCCGTCCATGCCCTCAATGCCCTGGTAGGTAACATCAACAAGCCGGGGGGTGTGTCCGCCCGTCCACAAGTGGCGACCCAAGCATGGCCGGACGTTGACCAGGATACCACCGCCTGGACCGGTTGTCGCATGCCTCGTTTAGATGGCGCGGGCACGAGTCGGTATCCCTTAACCAAATATCTGCCTGAGCGACTGTTTCAAATCATTAACGCTCAGAAAGCCGGCACGATTCAAGCCCTCCTTGTACACGAAGCTGATCCATACTATACCACACTGGACTCTGCAGCTGTGGCCAAGGCCTTTGACCGTATTCCCTTTGTGGTGAGTTTTTCCACTTATATGGATGAAACCGCCTATCATGCAGACCTGATTTTGCCCAACCATCACTATTTGGAGCGATGGGAGGATGTTCCAACGCCCGTGGGTCTGCAAAAGCCTATACTTGGCTTGCTCAAGCCCGCAGTGTCTCCCCAGTTCGACACACGGCACACAGGAGATGTCCTCATGGCCATTGCAAAAGGCCTGGGCGGGACCGTCGCCAATGCCTTCCCTTGGGAAGATTACGAGACCCTGTTAAAGGAAACCATGGGAGACAAGTGGGATACCCTTGAGGAAACAGGCTACGTAGAGGAGGCAGACTACGAGCCCCCGGCACGGGAAAGCGGCTTTGGTACACCGTCTGGTAAGTTCGAGTTTTATGTAACAGCCTTTGACCAGGCCGGCATGAAAATGAGTAAAGATGTAGACTATCTTCCCCACTACGAACCAGTGGAGCCGGAGGGAAGTGCCGTTACGTATCCGCTCATTTTGATACCTTTGGAATTGATGCGGCTGGCAGATGGCGCTGTTGGGAACCCGCCATTTTGCACCAAAACCCTGGAAGAGACGGAGTTGAAAGGGAACGATCTTTTCGTAGAGATTAACCCTAAGACAGCTGCTGATTTTCGCCTTTCCGAAGGTCAGCATGCCATACTTGAAACACCCAAGGGGAAGGCCAAGGTGCTCGTGCACCTCTTTGAGGGAATCATGCCAGGGGTGATAGCCATCCCCAAGGGACTGGGCCATACAGCTTATGACGACTACCTGGCAGGCAAGGGTGTCAATGCAAATAGCCTCATGGGTGTTGTGGAAGACCCAATCTCCGGCCTGTCAGCCACCTGGGGCATTCGGGCCAAACTGACCAGCGTTTAATGACTAAGAAGGGGTAACCATGAAAGAGGCACATCATAAAGGAGACAAAAAGACTTACAAGTACGGTATGGTAATCGATCTGGATAAATGCACGGGTTGCGGCGCCTGCATGGTGGCCTGTATGGCCGAGAACAACATACCCTTCAGGAAAGACGAAACAGACAAGTTGCGCAGTAACTTCTGGATGCGGGTTTACAAGATCTCCAATGGTCTCCCCTTTCCAGACACTGACATCTCTTATATTCCCAGGCCCTGTCAGCACTGCGAAGGCCGCGACCACCATCATGCTACGCCGTGCGTATCTGTATGCCCGGCAACGGCTACCGATTACAGTCATGAGACCGGTATTGTGAGTCAGATCTACACGCGCTGTTTTGGATGCCGGTACTGTATGGCTGCTTGCCCTTACCATGTACGTGTGTTTAACTGGTGGGATGCAAAGTGGCCAAAGGGAATGGAAAAGTATCTGAATCCTGACGTGTCCCCCCGTATGCGGGGTGTGGTGGAAAAATGCAGCTTTTGTTTTCATCGGCTCCAGCGCGCCAGAAACAAGGCTTACGCGGAAGGACGCCGTGAGCTTCATGAAGATGAATATCAAACGGCCTGCACACAGGCCTGCCCTGCAGGGGCCATTACGTTTGGAGATTTGAACAACCCGGAACACAAAGTCTATAAGTTAAAAAATAGTCCCTATGCCTTCCGGCTTTTGGAAAAACTTGGCACCAATCCCAAGGTTTACTATATCTCAACAAGGGCCTGGGTCCGGAAGGCGGCCGACGTCTATGTAGGCAAGGAAGGAAAGGGTGTCACTCACGCCTAGTCCTTAATTTTAGAAGGAGTGTCTGTTATGGATTCTGCATCAAGGCCATTTGATTCTGCATTAATTCCAAAGGGTGTCAAACGGTGTCAGCTTAAATGGTTTCTTTTGTGGCTCGGCATCTTGCACGCCCCTTTAATGGTGGGTGTTGTCGGTGCACTCATGTGCTGGGGCTTGGCCCTGAATGTGACATATTTGAACAACAATTTTCCATTCGGTCTCTGGATTGCTGCAGACCTGGGTGTTATTGCCCTCGGTGCAGGGGCCTTTTTTACAGGCTTTTTAAGGTATATTGTAAAAATAGACGACCTTAAGCATATTGTCAATTATGCCGTGCTTATCGGTGTGGTATGCTATGCATCGGCCCAGGGCATCCTTGGAATCGACATCGGTCAACCCCTGAGAGGTTGGTTTATTTTCTGGCACGCAAATGTTCACTCCATGCTGACAGAAGTGGCCTTCTGTATCACGTGCTACTTCATGGTCCTGTGCATTGAGTACCTCCCTTTGATTTTGGAGAATCGCCAGATCTACAAGCTTGGATTCTTCCACGGTATGGCACATCATCTTCATGAAGCCATGCCCACGATTGCAGCAGTCGGTGTGTTTCTTTCCTTCTTTCATCAAGGCTCCCTGGGTGGTGTCCCTGGCGTCCTCTACGGTCGACCCTTTGCCTATCGAGAAGGGTTTTTGGTCTGGCCATGGACCTTCTTTCTGTTCATCCTTTCGGCCATTGCCTGCGGTCCTTGCTTCACCATCCTGATCACCTGGATCACGGAGAAGTTTGCGCGAAAGCGGCTCGTCAAGAGAAATGTTATCGATATTCTTGCCAAGATTTCCGGCAGGTTGTTAGCTGTTTATCTTGTTTTGAAAACGCTTGATACCGTCTACTGGGTTGCTGTAGCCGGGAAGGTAGGCGCTCCTTTCAGCAGTTTTTATGCAAATCCACCCTATGGTTACTGGGTGTTAATTACAGAGCTTGGAATCCTGGGTGTTATCCCGGCAATCATCCTGCTGAACACGAAAGCGCGACAGAATGAGAATCTCTTGATCCTTGCCTGTTTTCTGAACTGCGCGGGGATCTTTATGAATCGGTGGATCATGACCGTGCAGGCACTCGCAGTGCCGGTCATGTCCTTTGATAAGTTTGTCAGCTACCATCCAAACTGGGTGGAATACGCAACCACATTCTTATTTGTTTGGGCGGGTGCCATTGTGATATCCCTTTCATATCGGTATCTGCCGATTTTTCCTCAAGAGAAGGAGCTAAATCCACTATAGGAAGGACACTGCCATGTTTCCATTTGCCTTTGAGTGGGTGAACGATGCAACTCACTTTGTCTTTATGGGGTCCTTGTACAGCGTTTTGACAATCCTAGTGATCATTTTGCACTATTGCGGCATTCGTGCCTTCCTTGACCTCATATGCAAGAAAGAAAAGAATCATAATCACCATTGACTTGAGCTGTCTAGCTTAGTGCTCTAATTCGTAAATACGGTCACGTATTTAATATATATTAGGTGTTAACCTTAGATGGGTTGAAGACTTATAAGTGCCTAAAGTGAACTAAAGTGCCTTGTATACTAGAATTTAGATAT
>Ga0180301_10000317_pt1 | contig 37421 bp, 39 predicted proteins | sample GuaBasSediGuay16_FD_121797 | JGI IMG/M metagenome (GOLD analysis project Ga0180301, IMG submission 121797) | Subseafloor sediment microbial communities from Guaymas Basin, Gulf of California, Mexico - Guay16, Core 4569-2, 12-15 cm | ecosystem: Environmental > Aquatic > Marine > Hydrothermal... | reverse complement strand
TGACTGAAGGTAGAGGCGTAGATAAAGTTATTGAGGCTACAGGTAGCCCTAAGGTACTTGAACAAGCTCTTAGAGTAATTGACTACTGCGGGAAAATACTCGTTTTCGGTGTTGCTCCACCAGAGGCTAAAGTCAATATCTCTCCGTACATAGTTTACCGAAAGGAAGTCACGATAATGGGCTCTTTTACGAATCCCTTTACAACAGAAGATTCCGTGAAACTGCTTTCGAGCGGCGTAGTTAAAGTAAAGCCTCTAGTATCTCACGTAATACGTCTAGAAGACATAGTAGAATACTTCAATAGAATTATGAGGAGAGACAAGGATATAATAAAAGTTCTCGTGAAGCCAGGATAGTCCACTTTGATTTAGAAGCGAGTATTTGAAAAATTTATATACTTTTGGATAGATTTATATCGGGGTCTGGTGATGGAGCGCCAACCAAGATAACTTTAGAAGCATACTACTCTCAGCTACTTGGCGCTAGCTTCTTTTCAGTAGAAAAGATTTTAGAGCTTAAGTCTATAAGCCTTTGTCTTCCAGGAGGTGAAGGAAATGTCTGAGAAAACCAAGTTACTGGGTATTTCTGTTAAGAAGAGTGAAGACTTTTCAGAGTGGTATACGCAAGTAGTGCTTAAAGCAGAGCTCTGCGATTATGCTCCAGTACACGGCTGCATTGTAATACGCGAATACGGTTACGCTATATGGGAAAAAATCCAGAAGATTCTTGACGAGAAGTTCAAGAAAATGGGTGTTAAGAACGTTTACTTCCCTTCACTGATACCTGAAAGCCTTTTAACAAAAGAGGCTGAGCACTTCAAGGGATTTAAACCTGAAGTAGCCTGGGTTACTCATGGAGGAGACAGTCCTCTGCAAGAAAAGCTCGCTATAAGACCTACATCCGAGACAATAATGTACTGTATGTTCAGCAAGTGGATTAAAAGCTGGAGAGACCTTCCTCTAAAAGTCAACCAATGGTGTAATGTAGTTAGATGGGAAATAAAGTCAACGAAGCCTTTCTTAAGGACAACAGAGTTCCTATGGCAGGAAGGCCATACAGTACACGAGACTTTCGAAGACGCAGAGAAGCAGGTCATGGAAGTACTTCAAGTGTATAAAGACCTCGTAGAGAACTATCTAGCTATACCGGTGATTGTAGGCAAGAAAAGTGAGGGAGAAAAGTTTGCTGGAGCACTCTACACGACAACTCTTGAAGCAATAATGCCTGACGGCAGAGCAGTTCAAATGGGAACAAGCCACCACTTAGGACAAAATTTCGCCAAGGCATTTGAAATAAAGTTTACGGGAAGAGACGGTAAAATGCACTATGCCTGGCAGACTTCTTGGGGAGTTTCGACTAGACTAATAGGAGCCTTAGTAATGGTCCACGGTGACGATAAAGGCCTAGTGCTGCCTCCGCGTATAGCGCCTATTCACGTAGTCATAATACCTATTTTCTATAACGAGGAACAGGAGAAAATCGTAATGAAGTATATTGACGAGATAAGAAAGAAACTCGAAGAAAAAGACATCGTGGTATATGTAGATGATCGTAAGGAAAAGACTCCTGGATGGAAGTTCTATGAGTGGGAGCTGAAGGGAGTTCCTCTGCGCCTCGAAATAGGCCCTAGAGACACTCAGAACAATACAGTAGTTGTCTTCAGACGAGACCTGCTTAAGAAAGAAACTGTGAATGTAGAAGACTTCATAAACAATGTTGAAAAAATACTCGACGATATCCAGCAAACATTATTCAATAAGGCTAAAAAGCTTTTAGAGGAGTTTACAACATATGTAGAGACTTTCAATGAATTCAAGAAAGTTATAGAAACTAAAGGAGGCTTCATAGTAGCCCCGTGGTGCGGCACTCTTGAGTGCGAGGAAGCTATAAAGGAAGAGACAGGAGCTACTGTAAGAGCAATACCCTTCGACCAGCCTAAAGAACTAAATAAGCCATGCGTATACTGCGGCTCTAAGGCTAAGTATATAGCTTACTTTGCTAAGAGCTATTAGCCTCCTGATACAATAGGTAGTATAGTTATTTTATCTCCGTCTTTTAAAACATAGTCTTCTTTAACTGCTTCAGCATCTTTAATCACAATAAACCTGTTTCTATTTATGTTCAGCTTCTTCAAAAGAACCTTGAGCACTGTTCCTTCGGGAAGCTCTACTTCAATTGTTTTACCCTATAGAAGCATTTTGACAAACACTTTCACGTAAATAGAAATAAATAGCAATAAATATTAGGCTATTGTCTTAAAAGTAAATTCGGAAGTGATGATAGGGAAGAGAGCTGAGTTAATGAAGAAAGGTACCAAAGCTGATATTTCTTGAAACTAAAATACCTAGTATTTTGTCTTATAGAGAGGTGGATGAAGTGCAGCGCAGTAAGCTCCTTTTAGCGGCTTTAGCTTTAATAGGAGTACTGGTATTATCTCTTCTAGTATATAGAGCGTACTTGCTCAAGCAGTCTGAAAAGAAGCTTGAAGAAGAGCTCTACGAAGTACTCAACGAGCTTAAGAATATTAAGCCGCGCAAGCCTATTCAAGTTGAACTTAAAGGCAAGGCGGTATGGTGCTGGGGTACTACTATCACAAAATATGGTCCAGAGAGAATAGTGAACACTTGTAAGAGCCTTGGCATCAAACACATTTTTGTTTTAGTAAAGGGTGTCAGCGGAACAGTTGTCAAAAACGTTATTGCTGAAATACTTCCTCTAGCCCACAAGAACGGTATTTATGTTCACGCATGGACAGTGTGTTTTGTAGATGAATCTAATCCAGGTGCTTCTCCTGACTCATACGAGTACCGTAAGTACTTGCTGAAGGTGTTAGCAGAGTTTCTTTTACTAAATGCTTCCGGCGAATATGTTGACGGAATACACTTGGACTACATTAGGTACGGCGGAATGGCTGAAAATAAGTGGAAACAAGTCTCTTCTTTTGTCTACGAAGTACGAGTACTTATAGACAAGTATGCTCCGGGAGTAGTGCTGAGTATTGCTTCTAAGGCAGAGGACTATACGAGCCCGAAGTCTCTTGCTGCGAGCGCGCTTTATTATGGCCAGAACTATACTGACTTGGCTAAGTATGTTGACTTGTTCTGCCCGATGACATATTACTTGGACTACGGCGTTTCTCCGCGTGAGGCAATGATAGGCGCTAAATGGGTTAAAGACTTAACAGGCAAACCTGTTTTTGCTGGAATACAGCTCCATCCAGTAGACTCGCTTAAGCCTACTGTAAACGAGATTAAAAATTCCCTAGATACTTGTATTGAGGAAAAATTAGATGGAATAATTTTCTTCAAGATGCACCATCTTATGGAGCGGCTAGATGAGCTAGGACCTTTGATAGCCGAATATAGTTTCGAGCCCTAGATACTACTCATGTCTATAGGCTCTTTCTTCTTCGACGAAAGGTATACTGCTTCTATTATTTTTTGTGTTTCAACGCCCTCGTCTTCATTTACTGAAGGAGTCTTGTCTTTTAGTATGCACTCAATGAAGTGCTTCATTTCTTTAATATACATTAGCTGAACATCTTCTTTGCGCTCTTTTTCTTCTCTTGTTCCGTCTCTTTTACTTAGTTTGATTAGTCCGTCAAGATATCCTTGTATGCTTAGAGTTCCGTTTCTGCAGACTATGCCCCAGCTTCTATATGGATGTGTTGGAGCCCAGCTTTGTACAAGTGTGCTTACGGCGCCGTTTTCGTGATAAAGTACTACTGTAGCGTTGTCTTCTATTGTTATTTCTTCTTGGCTGCGTGTGAGCTCTGCGTAGACTTTCTTTACAGGTCCTGCTACCCACCTATAGAAATCTAGTATGTGGACACCATTTTCACATGTCATGCCTCCGCTTTTTTCCTTGTATTTTATCCAGTCGGCGTAAGTCGGTACTCTCCCTAAAGCCACATGCCATAGTTTAACGGGTTCTCCTAGCTCGCTGACTAGGTTTTTAGCATAGCTGAAGAGACCATGGTATCTTAGGCAGAGACCTAGCATTAGCTTTAAGCCTGTTTTCTTTACTGTATTTCTTACTTCAATAGCGTCTTTAAGAAAAATGGCCATCGGCTTCTCTAAGAACACATGCTTTCCTGCCTTGAGAGCCTCTATTGCCTGCTCTTTATGTAGATAGGGAGGAGTTCCTATTATAACAGCGTCTATTTCCTTGTCTTCGAGGAGCTTGTAGAAATCTATATAGACTTTGGGTACTTTGTATTCTTCAGCAGCTTCTTTGCTCTCTCTTCAATAATATCGCATACAGCTACTACTTCTCCCTTTTCTATCAACTTGAAGCTCTTTAAGTGTGTGCCTCCAATAAAACCACATCCAACTACTCCGAACTTTACTTTACTCACGGTCACGAAACTTTAGCCCTCTATTTATACCTTATTTAGGTAAACTATGATAGCTAGATTTTATGCTAGTAATATTTAGGTAATGCCTCAGTAATAGTGTTCCTTATTCTCTGTCACCTATTTAAATCATCTATGATAGAGTGATGTGTGAATCGCATAATGTTTTCATTAGTCTCCAGAGTATCAGTAATACTCACGTCTACTCTAGCGCTAATCACTGCCTACTCGGCGATCGAAGTCTTCATAACAGGAAGTACTTCAGCAATACTACTTGTTCCTGCAGTCGCCGCCGTCTTTGCTCAAGCACTGCTATTTACATGGTCGATAATAACGCTAGTCAGTTTAATCAAAAACAGTAATGGTAAAAACTGGCTTAACTTAACTAAAGCACTGCTCATAGGCCTTTCACTAGCACTCTGTACTTGGTCTCTACCTTGTCTATATGAAAAATATGTAGCCGCATGTACTAGGAAAGTAATTTTACCTGAATTTGAGTACGACTACAGTCTACTCATAGGGGGAGCACTGCTGGGCCTCGGAGGAGTACTTATGATAGCAAAGCAGGCCGCTCAAGACCTACCTGTGATCCTTAAGTCAAGTATAAGTCTTCTATCTAAACTCAAAGAATCTTTACTAAATAGTGGAGAAATAGTTATTTCAGAAGAATAGTCTGCTAAGTCTTTGGTAGAACTATTTCCTTGAATAAGTGGTATTCTGCTCTCTTTCTCTGAAATAAATAGAGGAGTCATGAGACTTTACCAAAAATTTTAAAGTTTTCCGCAAGCTTTTTATTGAGCGATGCCCAATAAGAGAAGGTGGTTTGATGCGCCAATTTCAGTAGCTTCCTCGGAGAACGTTCTAGTGCCTAAGCGCCATTACGAAATTCTCTCATCTGTCTATAGAGGAGTCCACTCTGTAGAAAAACTCGCAGAAAAACTAGATACTTCTCCTTCGGCACTAATGAGAGACTTAGCTGAACTCGAGGCCAGAGGACTTATAAAAACTAGAAGAAAGAAAACATACGAAGTCGAGTTGACAGATGAGGGTAAAAAGTATTCTGAGCTAGGGCTTCCGGAGAAAAGACTTCTCCTTCTCCTACTGAAGCTTAAAGAGAAGGATAAGCCCTCGCTTAGCTTGAAGGAAGCTCCGCAGATAGCATCAGAAGAAGGCATTGAGCTAAACGCTAGAGAAGCAGTTATCGCACTACAACACTTAGCTAGAAGGAAACTCTGCTCAGTGAGTAAAGGTGTAGTAGAATTAATAGCAGGTGAAAAAGAAATATCCGAGTTTATAAGGCATTTAGAAGAAAAAGAAAAGAAACTAAAGGAAGTGCTAGCAGAGAAAGAGAGACTCGATGTAAGCGATTTAAGCGAATTCAAGTCCCGTAGGCTTCTAAAGATAAAGGAGCGCGCAATTATCAAGGTATATTTGACGGATCAAGCTAAGCTACTTTTAGAGAAGAACCTCATTAAGCCCGCCGAGATAGTAACTAGACTTACACCCGAACTAATTATTTCAGGGAAGTGGAAAGAAGTAATCATAAAGAAATTCGACTTAAGCGTAGACGTCCCAACGCTTCATCCTAGCCGCAAACACCCCTACATGGAGCTACTCGACGAAATAAGAGACATATTGATGTCTATGGGCTTTGAAGAAATGAAGGGCCCTCATGTAGAACTAGAGCTCTGGAACTTCGATGCACTATTCCAGGCACAAGACCATCCGGCGAGAGAAGTACACGACACATTCTATCTTAAGTATCCGACACAGGGCTACATCGAGGACAAAGAGCTTCTCAAGAGAATTAAAGCTGTACACGAAAACGGATGGATAACAGGCTCAAGGGGGTGGAGATACAAGTGGCGCGCCGAAAAAGCTCTAAGCCTTATACTGAGGACACAGACTACAGCCGTATCTACTAGAACACTGTATGAGAGAGGTGACGGAGAGTACAGGTGCTTTGCACTAGACAGAGTATTCCGCCCCGAAACTCTGGATCCTACACACTCTATGGAGTTCTACCAGCTAGAAGGAATAATCGTAGGGCGCTCTGTTACATTCAGGCACTTGCTAGGCTTCTTCGTAGAATTCGCTAAGAAACTCGGATTAGGTAAAGTGAAAATCAAGCCAGCATACTTCCCGTTCACAGAGCCTAGTGTAGAAGGATTCATTAAGCACCCGAAGCTAGGGTGGATAGAAGTATTCCCCGGAGGAATGTTCCGCCCTGAAGTACTTCTGCCTCTTGGCGTTAAAGAGTGCAATGTAGCGGCCTGGGGTATAGGCATTGATCGAATAGCTATGACTCTACTTGACATAGATGATATTAGAGACCTGTTTTCCCAGGACTTAATGTTCCTTAGAAGCAAACCTGTTCCCTTAATCAAAAGTATTTTGAGGTGAAAATATGCCAGCTGTAGATGTAGCTATAAATGATTTAGAGAGACTGGTTGGAAGAAAACTAAGCACAGAGGAAATAGAGAAGTATCTTCCCATGCTCAAGTGCGAAATAGAGTCTATTGAAGAAAACGTAGTATACTACGAAGCTACCCACGATAGACCAGACTTATTCTCGGCTGAAGGCCTAGGAAGAGCACTTAAAGGCCTCCTCGAAATAGAAAAGGGGCTTAGAGTATTTAATATAAGCAAAGATAGAGTCGAGCTCTACAACGAGGGCCCAAAATATAGGCCCTATGTGTTAGGAGCAGTAGTGAGAAACTTGAGCCTTGACGAAGAATCTGTAAGGCAAATCATGAATCTTCAAGAAAGACTACACGTCACTTACTGTAGAAACAGGAGAAAAGTATCGATAGGCGTCTACGACTTAGATGCAATAAAGCCGCCCATATACTATAAAGCAGTAGACCCTGACTCAGTTTCATTTGTTCCGCTTGACGAAAAAGAGCTTATGACCTTAAGAGAAATTCTGAGGAAAACAGAGAAAGGTAGAGAATATGCTCACCTAATAGCTGAGTACAAGCAGTACCCGCTTCTAGTAGACTCAGAGAACAAAGTGCTCTCGATGCCTCCTATCATAAACAGCGAAGACACTCGAGTCGCCGAGAATACTAAGAATGTGTTCATAGATGTTACTGGCACTGACTTAGAGGCAATGATGGATATCATCACTATAGTTGCCACAAGTATAGCTGAGAGAGGAAACCCTGAGGAAATAGTTCCCGTAGTAGTCTACATGAAGGAGGAAAAGAAAGTGTCTCCTAGACTAGAGACATACAACTTCTACCTAAACAGAGACCTCGTGACAAAAATCAGTGGTCTTTCACTAGACTCAAGTACCATCAAGGATTGCTTAGAAAAAATGAGACATAAAGTAGAAGAAGTAGAAGAAAATGTCTTCAAAGTAGACGTAGCACCCTACAGAATAGATATATTACATCCAATAGACTTAGTCGAAGACGTTCTAATGGCTTACGACTACGAGAAAATAGAGCCAGAATTCTTACCGCCCACAGGTTCAGGCAAAGTAGCTCCAGTTGAAGTGATATCGCGTAAAGTAAAGGACATAATGATAGGTCTTGGCTTCCAAGAAGTAGCTAACTACATGATGAGCAACCCGGAGACTCTAATTAAGAAAATGAGACTCGAGGAAAAAGTAGTAGAAGTCAAGAACCCTAAGCTAGAGAAATACACTGCGCTCCGCAACTGGATTATACCTCAACTACTCGAAGTAGTGAGCGCCAACAAGAAAATAGGTTACCCTATCAAAATATTCGAGGTAGGAGACGTAGCCATACTAGATGAGTCAAGAGACGTAAAAGCCAGAATAGAGCGGCACCTAGCTGCAACAACAGCTTCACCAGAAGTCACTTTAACGGATGCCTTAGTACTATGTAAATCATTCTTCAAAACACTTGGACTAGACTACACACTAAAAGAAACTATTCACAGAAGCTTCATTGAAGGACGCTGCGCAGAAATAATCTGTGGAGGCAGAAGAATAGGTATACTCGGAGAAATACATCCAGAAGTACTGACTGCTTTCGAAATAGAAACTCCAGTAGCAGCAATTGAGCTAAATATATCTGGCTTACTCGAACTCTTAGCCTAAATATTTATTCTCTACTCCTTGATTTATTTTGAGATGGTATCTTCCGTAATTATTAGAGAAGCAAAAAGTATAGAGGATTTTAGAGCAATAATGGATATTCAGAAGAAAGCCTGGGGCATGGCTGAAGCCGATGTCGTTCCAGCACATTTTCTGAAAGCTATAGCCGATAACGGTGGTGTAGTATACATTGCCTATGATAAAGAAAAGCCAGTAGGCTTTGTTTTAGGAATCCCTGCGCTCAAAAACGGCAAGCTTTACCATTATTCTCACATGGTAGCTGTAATACCCGAATACAGAGGCAAAGGCATAGCCTACAGGCTAAAACTCACTCAAAGAGAAAAAGTCCTGGAGCAAGGACTCGACTTGATAATGTGGACATATGATCCCTTACAGGGACTGAACGCTAACTTCAATTTCAGAAAACTAGGAGTAGTCTGTAGACTTTACTTCAGGAACTATTATGGTGAAATGAGAGACCAGATAAATATAGGGCTTCCCTCGGATCGGTTTAAAGTCGAGTGGTGGATTAAGTCTCTTAGAGTCTCTAAGAAACTTTCAGGAAGCTATCCTTCTCCAACGCTAAAAGATCTAGAAAGTATAGCTGAAAATGTTGTGGAGACAGAAGTGGTGAAAGGCATTAGAGTAGTTAAAAATATTACTTTAGATTCTTCAAGTGAAGTTCTTTTAGTAGAAATACCTGAGAGTATTTCTAAAGTAAGAGACGTAGACCTCAAGCTCGCATTAGACTGGAGACTTAAAACCAGAGAACTTTTTGAGCACTACTTTAGGAGAGGATACATAGCAGTAGATTTTATCACGGTTAAAGAAGGTGATCTGCGCCGAAACTTTTACATATTGTGGAGAACAAATCTGGAAAAAGTTCTAAGAGGCGAAGTACCATGGAGGTTCGAGTAATAGACCTGTATCATATTAAAATGAAGCTAGCACATCCATTTGAAACGAGCTTCGGAAGACAAGTCTACAGGTCGTGTATACTCGTGAGAGTTGAAGACGAGTCAGGGGAAGAGGGGTGGGCTGAGTGTGTCGCAGGCGAAGGCCCATGGTACAGTTATGAAACCGTAGAGACTGCTTGGCACATTATTAGAGACTTCATAGCTCCGCTTATACTTAAAAACGAGATACGGAGCCCCGCCAATGTCTCTAAAATGCTCTCACGTATTAGAGGACACAATATGGCCAAAGCCGCTGTAGAAATGGCTATATGGGACCTTGAAGCAAAACTACAGAAAAAGCCTTTAGCTCGACTTCTAGGAGGCACGAAAGACAGAGTAGACAGCGGAGTAAGCATAGGTATTCAAAAGAGCATAGAAAAATTGCTTAAAAGAATAGACTTCTTCCTCGAGCAAGGATACAAGAGAATAAAGCTCAAAATCAAGCCCGGGTGGGATGTAAACGTAATAAGTCGCGTGAGAAAGGAGTACCCCGATATACTGCTCCAAGTAGACGCTAACGCCGCATATACTCTACGTGACATAAACACTCTACTCGACTTAGATAAGTATGGTTTGCTCATGATAGAGCAGCCTCTAGACTACGACGACCTAGTAGACCACGCAGAACTACAGTCTAAACTCAAGACACCGATATGCCTCGATGAAAGCATAAAGAAACCTGAAGACGCCGTCAAAGCATACAAGCTTGGAAGCTGCAGAGTAATAAACATCAAGCCGGGTCGCGTCGGCGGTCACCACAACTCAATAATAATACACGACTTCTGCCTCTTCGCAGGCATAGGAACCTGGATCGGAGGCATGCTAGAAACAGGCATCGGAAGAGGACACTTAGTCGCACTAGCCTCTCTCCCCGGAATAAACTACCCCAACGACATAAGCGCAAGCAACAGATACTACACTGAAGACATAGTCGAGCCCCCCTGGATACTAAACCACGACGGAACAATATCAGTACCAAATAAGCCCGGCATAGGAGTCGAAGTAAAGCCAGACCTAATAGAAAAACTTACTCTAAAGAAGACAAGCTTAAAGAAGCCATCCTATAGTAAAGAATAGGAGGTGATGACATTTGTACGTGCTGACTGTGATGAGTCTCCACCGAACTGATTTAAATTCTTTGAGACATTATTATTAAAGACTCGACTATAGCTCCTAGTATAAGTGAAGCTAACGCAATAACGACTTCTTTTGCCAGAGTTTTAAGCTCACTGGTTAAGTCTAGGTTCTTTTTGAGAAGGAATTTAGCTATAATAGTGTATGTTAAAATAATGTTCTCGCTTAGCGCAATGGAATATGCTAGAAACTCGATCCAAGTATGAGGAGTGGAGAAAACATGTGCTAAAAGAAAGTCACGCGACTTATTGGAGACTATTGCTAGAGCCGACATAACGAGACCTGTAGAATATATTGCCAAGAGGCCAAGTGCTACGCCGGCTACTGGAATAAACATCAGCAAGCATATAGAAGCATTGTTCAGAAAAATGCCTAACATCATGTGAGGGAAGTCACTTCTGAGTATATGTTCAAATTTCTTTAAAGCCGTGTTAACTAAGAAGTTAGCATATTCTTCTGAAAGTGGAGTGTAAGCTCCTATAATAAAGACTACGATAATTACCGCTAGAGTTATGAGCATTACTATGTATCTTTTGACCATATAATGTATTTGAGAACTATTTCCTAATTAAGTTTTAACTGTGAGTCTCAGGCTTAATTCCTCCTCCCCGCTCGTAGTCGACAGTCCCTAAATACTCTAGCTTCAGCAGCCTCATGTTGGGCTTTGCTTTGAGCAGAAACTTCGTCAGCGCGTTAGCCGATAAGATGCCCTCAATGTAGCCCATAGTTCCCCGCTCTGCCATCCAAGTGAACTTACTGTACCCCGATAAACTCCTGTAGCGTATTTTCTTTACTTTACCTTTAGGCACAACTATCTTCATTACAACTGTCCGCGCAGGCCACTCTCCTATTTGCTCAAGACCATTTTCAGCCTCTATTTCAATACCCTTTCTTACAACAAATGCTTTACTCAATACGTAGCGGTCAGCTATTTCTTCAGGTAAACTAGCGTAAAGCAAGTAGAGCCTCACTGTCTCAAGACTGCAGAGTCCTCCTATTCTGTAAAGAGACTTTTCTTTAAGCTCCATGACCCTCACCCGTCGTGTGTGGGAAAGCTGTGTCCTTAAATACCTTAAAAAAGACTTATTTAAAGATATGTTTAGATGCCTAAAATGCGCTAAATGCTGCTATGAAACCGAAATGATTCTCCTAAAAAGCGATATAGCTAGACTAAAAGCACTAGGTTATGATTTAAATAAAGTAGCTATTAAGGTAAATAACTACTATCAGCTCAGAAACATCAACGGCCACTGCGTATTCCTAGACGAAAAAACAAAGCTATGCAAAATATACGAGCACAGACCTCTTGGATGCAGACTCTACCCCATCGTAATAGACATAGAAGAACTAAAAGTAACAGTAGACTCCGAGTGCCCTGCCGCATACACTGTTACAGTAGAAGACATCATAAAGAACAGAGACCTGATACTAAAGGTCTTAAACGAGCTTAGAGAAATGAATATAATTTAAAGTAAAGACTAGCTCCTCAGTGGAAAAACGCAGACCCATTGCTTTAACCAAATACGCTTTCGAGAAAATAAGCAACATATACGATAGGCTGAGAAGAAAACCCTGGTTACCTATTCTCAAAATAGCTGAAGCCGCCTATAGACCACCTCTACTTGATGCTGGATGCGGCACTGGAAGACATACAATTCCTCTTTTAAAGAAAGGAGACATTATTGCAGTCGATATAGCATTTAACATGGTTAAAATACTCAATACAAAAACACGAAGCAAAAATCTACATGCAGTAGTTGCTGACCTCTCTTACCTACCTTTTCGTGAAAACAGTATAGGCACAGTAATCTGTATAGCAACTCTCCATCATCTTCCCGGACGCTATCGACTAAAGGCTTTAAAAGAATTTAAAAGAGTATTAAAGCCCAGAGGCATGGCCATAATAACAGTATGGAGCATACTACAGCGAGGCTTTATTTTCAGAGCCCTTAAACAATATGTTTTAAGTAAACTCAGATTCACTAAAACATCTTTATCATTCGGGGATCTTTACGTGACATGGAAAACTCCCCAAGGCCCCATATACCGTTTCTATCACCTATATTTCCCAGGAAAACTTGAAAAAGAAGTAAAGAAAGCAGGCTTTCAGATTAAAAGCTCCTTTGTATACAACCCGCATAAAAAACTCTTTGAGAACTTTGGAGTAATAGCAATCAAAATCGATTAACTTACCTAGTTATTTAGACTACCTTACTTGAGGTGAATAAAGAAAGCTTATATAGCTAAAAGAGATGAAGGATGTCGAGTGATGAGGCACGAGCTGGCGGATTGATGACGAGAAGGTCGTCAGCCTGACCTTGGTTTAGATTCGGCATATGATTAAGCTTATATAGTATACTCTTTATTATTCACCGTCCCAAAACACCATCCCTGTTGGAGAAATGACGGGGGAAAAGTTTAAGGTGGGATTACGTCTAGGGCGGCACATCGTCATCGAACTAATGGACTGCCCGCCTGAGCTACTTGACAGTATAGAGTTCTTAAAGAAGACACTGCGAGAAGCAGCTATTGCTTCTAACAGTACAGTGATTTCCGACTACTTCTATAAGTTTAAACCGCAGGGTGTCAGCGGCTTTGTCTTGATAGCAGAGTCCCATATTTCTATTCATACTTGGCCAGAATACGGCTACGCTGCAGTAGACATCTATACTTGCGGCAACGATACAGACCCCTGGAAAGGGCTAGAAGTTTTAACCAAGAGACTAAAGCCTAAGAGGCTTTTAATTTCCGAGATAGAGAGGGGCGTTGATATGCAGAAAATCAAGGTCTGTGAGCCAGTAACAGTGACAGCTTGACTACTAGTTTTAATGAATTCTTTACTTTTAAGCAGCTCAGCTGAGATACTCGCCGCTACGCCAATGGCTCTACTTGTATTAGGGCTAAATTCTTCAATAAATATTGCTTTCGAAAAAGACTTTGCTAATTATGGTCTACTCCAGTCGATATTTTAAGTATTTGATGAAAAAATTGAGAGTTAATTTTATATATTTTTAAGTAATCACCTTAAACGAGACCATGAGCCGTGTAGGTGCTTTAAGAGGCCACATAAAATGTATAGTCGCAGTAATAGTAGTAGCTCTTCTCTGTACTGCTGTAACCTGGTTCTACTTAGAGCAGAAGTACTCAGCGCTTTTGGCTGAAGAAAAAGCCCCGTATAAAGCCAAGAAAATTAAGGCAGCATGGATTTTCATCGGCCCTGTAGAAGATTATGGCTGGACTTACGGCCATTATAGAGGAATGGTTTACATGAATAAGACTTTTGACTGGCTTGAAGTAACTTACGTTGAGGCAGTTAAGGAGGCAGACTGCCTGAAGGTAATAGATAGACTCGTTTCAGAGGGCTATCAAGTAATATTTACTACAAGCTTCGGCTACATGGATCCTACACTAGAGGCTGCTAAAAAGTATCCGAACGTGATCTTCTTCCACTGCTCTGGCTACAAGAGATACAAAAACATGGGTACATACTTCGCCGACCTATATCAAGTATACTACTTAAACGGCCTGATAGCAGGCGCACTCACTAAGACAAACAAGATAGGCTATGTAGCTGCACACTTAATACCGGAGGTCATTAGACACATCAATGCCTTCGCAATAGGAGTACATGAAGTAAACCCCAACGCTACTGTATATGTAATAGAAATAGGAGCTTGGTACGATCCGCCTAAAGCAAGAGAAGCCGCTAAGACTCTAATAGACGTTATTGGATGCGATGTACTGGCATTTACAGAAGACTCTCCTACAGTAGTTTCTCTGTGCGAAGAATACTATAAGGCAGGAAAACCAGTATATGTTTTCGGACACTACAGCCCTATGCTCAAGTATGGTCCTGATGTATGTGTCAGCGGCCAGCTTGTTCACTGGGAAGTAATATACCAGGACATTCTAATGAAGATCTACCTAGGAATTTATAACACAACTAACTTACAGAACGTTGACTACTGGTGGCTTCTAAAAGAAGGAGCTGTTGAGCTGGGCTGCGACTTCGGCATACCTATTAATCCTAAGTTCAAGAGTATTCTCAAGTCAAAGTATGTTGAAGACCCTATACTAGGCAAGATAAGCGTATATGACCTTGTATTCAAAAGGCTTGCACAAATGAAGGAAGAAGTGCCTACATTTGATCCATTTACAGGCCCATTGTACGACAATCAAGGTAATTTAAGAGTAAAACCTGGCGAGAGGCTAGGCCATGATCCTCTCTGGAACATGAACTGGTTCGTTAAAAATGTAGTCGTCTGGAAGACCAGCGGCAGCTAACATTTTAAGTAATTACATAAATTTTTTGAGGAATAAGTTTATATATTTTTAAGTTTTTACCTAAAACGTGGATAAGTCTTATGCTGTCTTAATGAAGGATATTACTAAGAAGTTCTCTACTGTATTGGCTAACTACAAGATAGATTTTGATTTAAAGAAAGGTGAAATTCACGCTCTCTTAGGCGAGAACGGAGCCGGCAAAACTACGTTGATGCGAATTCTCTACGGCGAACTACAGCCCGACGAGGGAGAGATCTATGTGTGGGGCCAGAAGGTTTCTTTGAGGTCTCCTAAAGATGCACTGAATCTTGGAATAAGTATGGTTCACCAGCACTTCAAGCTTGTTGACTCACTTACTGTAGCCGAGCACTTAGCGCTGTGTACTAACAGCACTATGGTTTTCAGCAAGAGGAAAGTAGAGAGTTTAGCCAGCGAAGTTATTGAAAAGTTTTCTCTTAAAGTAGATTTAGACGCTTATATATGGCAGCTTTCGGCAGGTGAAAAACAGCGAGTAGAAATCATTAAGGCTTTAGTAAGAGGAGCGAAGATACTTATACTCGATGAGCCTACTTCTTCGCTTTCTCCAATTGAAGTAAGGGAGCTTTTCTCAATTCTGCGCAAACTTAGGGATAGAGGGTACGCTATAGTCTTTATATCACATAAGTTAAAGGAAGTACTGGAGATAAGTGATAGAATTACTGTTTTAAGAAAGGGACGAAAAGTAGCTACATTGAGTACCAGAGAAGCCGATGTACATACTTTAGCTAAGCTTATGATCGGAGACTCTTCTGTTCTGTCTAATGGAAAACGTGTTTTAGAAGAAAACTGCGGCGAAGAGCTACTTAAAGTAGAGAACCTCTATGTGGAGAACGATAGGGGCTGGCTCGCAGTTAGAGGAGTGAATTTTGCTGTGAAGAGAGGAGAAATCTTCGGAGTAGTAGGTGTAGCGGGTAACGGGCAGAAAGAGCTAGCTGAAAGTATTGCTGGACTCAGAAAACCTCTGAAAGGCGAAATATTCTTTAAGGGCGTTAGAGTAACTGAGGCTTCGCCGCGTATTTTAGCTAAAATGGGGCTAGCGTATATTCCTGAGGAAAGCGCTAGATCGGCTGTTGTACCTGAGCTTACTTTAGCCGAGAACTCTATTTTAAGATATTACTGGAGGTTCTCTGAGAAGGGAGTAATAAGGTTCCGTAAAGTAGAGAAGTGGGCTCGCAACTTGATAGAGGAATACGACATTAAGGCGCCGGGAGTTTTTGTGCCAGCTAAAGTTCTTTCAGGAGGTAACTTACAGAAACTAGTTATCGCGAGGGAACTTTCAGTGAAACCTGAACTAGTGGTCGCTGTTAACCCAACATCAGGGCTAGATATTTCTGCTTCAAGTAGAGTTAAAGAAAAGCTTCGTAGAGAGAAGAAGAGAGGGGCCGGAATACTTCTGTTCACAGAGGACCTCGATGAAGCTCTGGAACTATGCGATAGGATAGCTGTGATGTATAAGGGGCGTTTTGCAGGCGTATTTACTTCAAGTGAAGCGGACTTCGAGACACTCGGCTTACTCATGGCCGGTGTAAAGCCATGAGGCTTAAAATAGAGAAGCGCGAAGAAGTAAGCGAACTTGTTTTACTTGAAGCATCCTTCCTGTCTATTCTTTTAGCACTAGGCATAGCTAGCTTAATCATGCCTCTCTTCGGGGTAAATCCGCTTAAAGCATACCATGAGATTTTCGTGAAAACTTTGACGAGTAAGTACGGAGTAGAACACACAGTACTGAAAGCCATTCCCCTACTTCTATGTAGCTTAGGGCTTATTGTCTGCTTTAGGGCAAGTATATGGAATATAGGCGCCGAAGGACAGCTGTTACTCGGCGCTGTAGCTGCCACAGGAATAGCTCTCTACGCAATGCCTAATGCCCCAGGCTGGATTCTAGTACCAGTAATGTTTATAGCAGGAGCTATCGCGGGAGCTTTCTGGGCCCTTATTCCAGGGCTTCTTAAAGTAAAAATGAATGTCAATGAAATAATCACAACACTTATGCTAAACTATGTTGCCGCGAAAATAGTTGAGTATCTAGTATATGGTCCCTGGAAGAGCCCTCAGGAATGGGGATTTCCTTTAACAGACATGATACCTGATCAAGCTAGACTTACGCCTATTCCGGGGACTCCTATACATGCACCAACACTGTTTCTAGCACTTTCTCTAGTAGCTTTAATGCACTTCATGTTGACTAAAACGAGCATAGGCTTTGAGCTCAAAGTGTATGGTTTTAGCGAGAAAGTAGCATTATATGCGACAGTCAGCAGAGCTAGAATAGTCTTAGTGGCAATAGCTATCAGCGGAGCTCTCGCAGGGCTGGCTGGAGTAGGAGAAATAGCTGGTGTCCACTATAGACTGAGGCTTCCCGCATCTATTTCAGGCGGATACGGGTATACTGCAATAATCGTGGCTTGGCTTGCTCGACTCAATCCCGTGGCGTGTATACTCTTCTCTATTCTGCTGGCAATACTGGCTGTGGGAGGAGACGCTATACAGATATCGCTTAAGCTCCCTGGAGGAACAATAAACTTATTCAACGGCCTTATTTTATTCACTTTAGTTATCTTAGATTTCTTCATAAAGTACCGAGTAAAGGTGGTTAAAAATGCATGAATTCGAGCTCTTTCTACATGAAGCTGTAGCCGCTGGAACAGTTCTCCTCTACGCTACTTTAGGGGAAATCTTAGCTGAGAGATCTGGTGTAATAAACCTAGGTATAGAAGGCATAATGCTCCTAGGCGCTGTATCTGCTTTCGCCGTAAGCATAGCTACTGGCTCAGTTCCTTTAAGCGTATTAGTAGCTTTTGCTCTAGGCTGCTTAATAGGAATTATTCACGGAGTAGCCTGTATCAGCCTTAGAGGAAATCAGATAGTAAGCGGGCTAGCTCTAGCAATGTTCTGTGCAGGCGTCAGCAGCATTATAGGCAAAAACTATGTAGGAATACCTCCTAAAGTAGTTTTAGCTCCTATTGAAATACCTTTGCTCTCAAAAATACCTATCATAGGTTATAGCTTCTTTAATCAAAATCCGCTAGTCTACGTAGCCTACGTTACTTCAGTTCTCCTATGGCTTCTCCTCTTTAAAACTAAAGTAGGCATCGCGATAAGAGCTTGCGGAGACAACCCGAGTGCGGCTGAAGCAATGGGAATAAACGTGCACCTATACAGGTACTTCTGCACAGTGTTGGGAGCAGGACTTGCAGCAGTAGGCGGAGCATACTTGACCCTAGCATATACTCCCTTCTGGGTTGAAGGAATTACTGCTGGAAGAGGATGGATAGCGCTAGCTCTGGTAATACTCTCCACATGGAACCCTATTAGAGCTCTTCTAGCGTGCTACTTCTTCGGCTTCTGTGAAATCTCCCAATATTGGCTTCAGACAATAGGACTTAACCCCTACTTGCTCGGCACTATACCATACATAGCTACAATACTGCTGATAACAGTTATTCACGTAGAAAAGCTTAGAAAAATAATAGGTGCTCCAAGTGCTCTCGGAAAACCTTATCCTGAAGATTAAACTAAGCTCTCTCTGCCCAAAGATTCTTTAAAATAAGTTGCCAAAAAATACTACTCTCAATAACACCTACTCCGAGTTTCTCCGCCCACTTAATGACTCCTTTATCATTACTGACTACTACTCCTCCCAGCTCTTTAGCCAAAAGTAGTACGTCTAAATCCTCTATAGAGTCTATGATACCCTCTCTTAAAGCCTCGCGGTATTTTTCCCTAAGCTTCCTTATCTTTATCTCTTCGGGCTCTGTGCTTCTAGCAGCTTCTTCAGCTACTCTTAGCCCCTTGTTTATTCTCGCCCGCATTTCCTCTATATACTCGTAGAAAAGCCGTGCAGGCACAGTAAGCTCGAATCTACTGGGAGACTTAAATAATACAATAGCTCTGAGCAGAGTGAGCTTACTCTCATCAATGTATTTGAGCAACTCTTTAGCCGTAGACACAGGCATATAGAACTCTAAGTTTAGGTTGCTCGCCGCCTCAAGGAACATTTTCACTGCATCTGAAGTAGAGTACAGCTTTTCTCCTATAACTGGGTTAACGAAAAAACTTGTATCAAGTACTACTCTTTTAAGACTTCGCGGAAGCACTAAAGACTCCCCTAGATGTAACGAACTCCACAGTTAAGCTTTTTTCTTTCTCGATCTTAGAGCTCTTAATCTCGATTAAGCATTTGCTTTTAGGCGGAATTTCAAGCGATGTTATTTTTTTAGTTAAGAAAATTATCTGCTTATCGTTTATTATAACGAGTATACCGTACCTAGTATTCCAGTATCCTCCGCTCTTCCAGACAGTGATTCCGTTGACTTTAATTTCGTTTATAGTTATTTTCATTGAATCTAAGTTAGCTAAGACAATAGATATTTTTGTGGGGTGCTCTCTGTAAACGGACTCTATCCTTAAGTTTTGGGGTCCCGCCAAAAGTATGTTAGCTACTACAAGATAAATAACTATAGAGACCCCAACAGCAGCCAATGCTTTTAGTAAAAGACTTCGCTTCACATAGATATAAAGGCTTCAGAAGTTTAAAATTCTTTCCATATTTATCGGCAACTTTTAATACTAATTAAGAAGTAAATCACTTGTGAAAGAAGCTAGATATTATCGAGTACTCAAGAACAAGCTTGTTCAGTGTACTATTTGCCCTAGGAAATGTGTAATTAAGCCAAGTGAAGCTGGTTTCTGTAGAACTAGAGTAAATATGGACGGTAAACTCTACTCACTTGTCTATGGTGTAGTCTCCTCCATAGCAATAGACCCTGTAGAGAAAAAACCTCTCTTCCACTTTTATCCAGGGAGCCCTACACTCAGCATAAGTACTGTTGGATGCACATTCCGCTGCCCATGGTGCCAAAACTGGCATATATCGCAGGCAGATGCAACTAAAGAAGACCTGTCGATATACGACAACTACGGTCCAGAAGACATCATAGAGTATGCGCGCAGAACACAGTGTCCCTCAATCTCAATAACATACAACGAGCCTATAGTTTGGCTAGAGTACTCCATCGATGTAGCGAAACTAGCCAAAGAAAACAATATCATGACAATATTCGTTACAAACGGCTACGCTTCAGACGAAGTCTTAGACGAAATAGCCAGTAACATACACGCAGCAAATGTCGACATAAAGTGCTTTAAAGAAGAGACCTATAGGAAATACATTAAAGGAGACTTAAAGCCAGTACTTGAGTTCACCGAATATATGAAGAAAAAGGGTGTTCACATAGAAACAACCTACTTGATAATTCCTGGACTCAACGACAGCAACGAAGAGATAAGGCAGTACTGCAAATGGCACTACGAGCACCTAGGCCCCGAAACACCATTACACTTCAGCAGATTCTACCCACAATACAAGTACACTGAAGCACCTCCTACTCCCACAGAAACACTAGAAAGAGCCTGGAAAATAGCTAAAGAAGAAGGACTTTACTACGTCTACTTAGGCAACGTACCAGGACACAGCTACGAAAACACCTACTGCCCAGAATGCGGAAAAGAAGTAATCGGAAGATACGGCTTCTACATAACTAAATGGAATCTGGACGAACAAAATAGATGCAAGTTCTGTGGAGCAAAAATACATATTGCAGGAGAAAAGTGGAAAGAAACACCACGATACTGGTGGTTCCTTTAAATTCGGCCAATCCTATGCAAAATAAAATAATGTCTCACCATGTCTGCTCTATCACTTTAGTATACCTGACTACTTAACGACCATGAAAATAGAAGTAATTAACTAAACATATAGAGTTCGATGAGATCAGTTTCCTGGAATCTCTTCATCAATCATAGGCCCATCAGGTCATCATCTAAGCAGCTTATTTCCCGCGAGGAAATATATTTTGCTTTTTGAGTATACTTTAAGAGAAGTGATTAAGCTTGTTGTTAGAGCTAAAAAGGATGCTGATGCTTTGAAGGCGTGTTTGTCTAGGTTTTATGGAGACTGGAGTATTCCTGTATATACGCTTAAGGGGGTTCGTTCAGCTGACAAAGTTTTAGATCGTCTTAGCGAGATACTTGACGAAGAGTCTTTTATAATAGTTCTTTTGGGCAGAGAGGAGGAGTACCTTAAGAGTATTGAGGAGAATCTTCCTTTGAATGTAGTGGTTCATGTTTTGCCTAAAGCTAGGGTGAGGAATACTAGGATTATTCAGATAGCCCGTGAAATAGAGAGGGCTAAAAGTGTTTTGAGGACATCTGTTTTCTGGGTCAATGCGTATGTTTTCTACCATAGAGTCCGTGGAGGTGTGAAGCTTAGTATAGAAAATGAGCCTGCTTACGACTTGTTTCTAGGCCTCGGTGAGAGATTTCTCGATAACTTGGAGAAAGTTCTTGGAGAAAAAATTCCCCCCATTCCTCTTTTAGTTAGGAAATTTGGAGGCGAACACTATGTTTTTTCGGGCCCAAGGCTTGTAGGTTACTTAAAAATACCTGATTTAGGGGTACCTTCAGGAGAGATTTTGTCTACTGATTTCTACGAAGTAGGTGTCGATGATTTACTGAAATCTAATGATATGTACTTAAAGCTTTTTGAGAAAATAGCGCTTGCTCTGCTTAAGAGGCTGTCTGGATTTGATGATATAATTGTTCCGTGGAGCGCCGGGAAAGACTCTACTGCTGCTCTTTTTTTAGCGGTAAAAGCGTATGGCGTTAAGAGAATTACGGCTGTTTACGTTGATACAGGAGTAGACTTTCCCTGTAATTTAGAGTATGTGGAGAAAATGTCTAAGAGGCTTGGAGTTAGACTAGAGGTAACTGAAGCGAACATAGACAAGGCTTTGGAAGAAAAGGGGTTGCCCACAAACGAGAATAGGTGGTGTACTAAAATGAAGATAAAGGCTCTTTATAAAAAAATAAGAGAAATTTCTCGAGGTAAAACACTGATAGTAGTGGGAGATAGAGATGCTGAAAGTGAACTCAGGTCGAAGAGACCTTTTGTTAGAATTCATAAAGAATTCACGCAGGTGGCTCCTCTTAAGTTGTGGAGCGGAAGCCATGTTCAGCTATATTTGCTGAAGAACAACATTCCCTTAAATCCGCTTTACTTAGAGGGATTTTATCGCCTTGGATGCTTTATTTGCCCAGCTCTCCGCTCATGGGAAATAATGGTTCTTAAAAATAACTTGAAGCTTATTCCTCAAAGCCAGCTAGATTTATTTAACTCCTTCTTAAAGCATAGAGAAGAGCCCACATAAGGTAGGTCTATATGCTGTGGTTCGCTGTGCTCATGTCCGCTTTATTCGCCTTGGGCATAGCAGCTTCAGCTCTATACTTAGTTCCAGGGCTTTTTAAGAAGCCTTTAAACAGAGTACTTGAAGTAGAGCTAGAGGACCCTGTTGTCGTAGTCTCTGATATTCATAATGACTGCTCGCTACCGCCTGAGTTTTTGAATAAAATTAAAGAAATTAAGCCGAAGGCAGTAGTTTTCGCAGGAGACCTCTTTGATGAAGCGCATAAACCCGTTTCTGTAGCCACACTTAAGAAAATGCTTGAACCTAAAGTGATGCTTCTACCCGACTCTGTGGAAAAAGTTGTTTATGTGCTTAGCTTAGCGTCTCACGATCCTATTGTTCGAGACGAAGTAATTGAATTAGAGTATTTCTCTAGGAAAGTGATTGTTATAAAGCGGTGCTTAAAGCTTTCAACGAATAGTCTTGAAGTCTACATTACTCACGGCGATATTTCATGCCCTAATGGCGCTTTAGCACATATTATTAACAGACTGGCTTCTCTTATAGGAGTAAGTCTTTTTCTAGAAAAACTACTTAAGAGGAGACTAGAGGATCGCTGCTGGCTAATTATGGGGCATACGCATATACCGGGTATTTGCCAGGAGTATCGAGTTGCAAATACTGGCTCCTGGAAAGAATATTATCGGAGAGCTTCGAAAAGCTTCGTATTGATTAACGGAGATAGAGTACAGCTTATTTTCGCGTAATTTTCTTCGAAACATATACGCAGTAGCCTGCTTCACGGGCTATTATTTCACAGTTTCCGAAAACCTCTACCATTTTATCCATTAATCTTTTTCCTCCCTTCCGATGCCTAGCCACTAATTGAAGCAAACCTCCTTCCACTAAATGCTCGGGGGCTTCTTCTATGATTCTATAGCATATTTTGAGCCCGGCGCTTATAGGCGGGTTTGATATTATCGTATTGAATACTTCGTTTTTAACTGGCTCGTAGAGATCGCCCCACCTGACTTCAGCGTTTTTAATACTATTTATTTTAATATTCATTTTTGTCAGTTTTACTGCTCGCTTATTAATATCAGTTAACACTACATAGCCATTAGGTGCCAGTTTGGCCGCTACTAGTCCTAGAACTCCGTATCCGCAGCCTAAGTCGAGTATTTTCCAGCTATCTTCTATTATCATATATTTTGCTAAAACCTCGGTACCTTTGTCTAGTTTTTTAGCAGAGAATACCCCACTTTCGCTGACTATAGTTAGCTCTACTCCTCTCAGACATATAGTAAATTTGTATTTCTTTACTTTACTTGAAGGTATTTTAGCAAAATAGTGTTCATTCACTTCAGGCTAAGTGACTAAATAATACTACTTAAATGTTTATCCAGCTTAGAATAATGTAAGTAGTAATACCCAAGAATACAGGTATAGGCAAGCCAGGGAGGGCTCTATGTCCTTTTTCAAGAGTTTTTAACGTAATATATGCTCCGACTACAATACTTAAGGATACTAAGATAAACCTCTCTAAAGAGAATTTAGGCGAAGAAAGAGCTAGGGACATTAACATAGAATAAAAGACAATGTCTCCTAGACCTATTATAAGACCTTTAAATGAGAGAGCTATTCCGCGCAGAAAACTAGGCTCATAGGTTTCTTCCTGCACTTTTTCCTTAGACTTTATTTCGTCTACTAGTGCGCGAAGCGGTCCTTTGAAAACAGCGTAAACATCCCAGAGAGCTACAGTAGCTGCAGCGGCTAGTACCGTCCACGGAGGCAGTGTTACTCCAAACAAAGTCCCTATAGATACTCCTAAGAGCAGTGTAGAAAACGCTGCGAGGAAACCTTTCTTCGTAAATAAAACAAGGTAGGAAAAAATGACTGTAAGAACTAGTATAGTAATATTGAAGACAAGTAAGTCTACATATTCTAGTCCCAGCAGTATACAAATACTAGCTACATATATTGTTACAATACTGTAGATTGATGAAGCTACAAGAACTTTGACTATTGCCTCCAATATTTTCACTTTCTTGAATTTTATTAAGATATACAACATCAGCGATCCTATTACTATTAATGAAAGAAGAAGCATTGTGTTATAGAGCGTCGCATAATATGTTTCTTCTTTCATAAAAGGCATTTCTACAAGTTCACTTATGTTAGAAAACACGAGGATATAAGTACATAGATAAGTGAATACACATGTAGCCACTAAAGGAACTAAATGAACTATTGAAATCTTTTTGTCCACAGCTCTAGTGAAAGTACCGTAATTAATATGCTTTATTCGAGCTTTGCTGATTCAATACTCCTGTTTACCTAGACCTAGAAAGTATTGTAGTTAATATGTTCAAATATATTGAGAATAACAAGTGTTAAGAGAACTAAGTGTCTTGTATAAAGTATTTATTCTCCTCCTAGCAAAATGTCTCTTAGTCTTTTAGCATATGATTTAGCATCGAAAAGCGCTAAACCTAATTTAGCTCCCGGCCTTAGTACTACCGACAAGAGCACGTCTTCAGTGACATTGGTTATTAGTATGCCTCCCTCAGTGCCTTCAATATACGTCATGACATTACGTCCTCTACCTAGCTCAGCGGCTACTCTCTCTGCTACGCTTTGAATAGCGGCTGTCATTGCAGCTACTTTAGCTTCGTCTACTTCGCTTGGAAGAGCACTAGCTATTACTAGTCCGTCTGAGCTTACTAGAGCACTTGCCTCTATGTCGCTATTTCTTCTCTCTAGATCCCTCAACGTTTTCGTCAATTCCTCAACACGGCTGCTCAAATATATTCACCCCTATTTCAATTTATGCACACTAAATTTATATGTATCGCGTTAATTAAAAAGTTTTCTTTTAGAATAAATTTATTTCCTATACTTAAAGTCGTAAACCTATACTTGATTCTTAGAGCGGAAAAATAGAGAAAGCTTTTCTGAGAGTTTCTTCGGAGAGTTAACAATAAAACAGTCTTCAAGTAACTCCGGTAGAAACTTTCTTATGCTGTCTGTTAGAATCCTTTTGTCTAAAATAACGATTGCCGCTTTGTCTTTTTCTGAGCGAATAGCTCTTCCTGCAGCCTGCTTTATTTTCATTGCGGCTGGTATCGCAAAAGCATATTCCCAGCCCAAGCTCTTATTAGAGTATTTTATTGAAATAAGCTCTTTAAGCTTCGAGTTGAAGATATCGGGTTCAGGGTAAGGTATACCAGCTATAACGACAGTTGATATCATGCTTCCGCTCTTGCTCTTAATTTCTATACCTTCGACAATTTTTCCTCCAGCTACAGCTAGTACTATTGTTTTGTTTTTTGCCTGAACAGCGTTTACAATATCTTCTATTCTCGTAGATTCATCTTCTATTATGAGAGGATTTCCTTTTAGAAGTCTTTTGATGGGTTTAAGGAACTCGTATGAAGGAGTTACTACTAATATAGCTTTATTTTCTGGCGATACGCTGTATGCCGATAAAATATACTCACACATTCTTTCATACATCGTGTCGCTTCTCTCAGAGTACCTTGAAGTAACATCAGTTGCTACTACCACTAAACGGTTCTCTCTAGGAAATATCTCTCCTACTCTCTTCTCTCTAACTTTAGCAGAAGGTAAGCCAAGTATATCCGATAAGAATTCTTTTGGCTGAAGCGTAGCGCTCATTAAGATTCCTGCTCCCAGATTACTAAAGAGCTGCTCTAGTCTTCCTGCAGGACTAATACACCTGTACTCTAGTACTACCTCTCCTTCCTCAAGTCTCGCAGACAGAACGTATCCTCGCCTAAATTCTAAGAGAGATTTGAGGAACTTTGCTACGTAGCGCACATAGCACCGGCTTTTAGAAACTTTTTCACTTTTTCTTTTCTCTATAGTTAAAGCCTCGGCTTCTCTCACAAAAGACTGTACGCTTCTTACTGCTGTCAGAATGTCATCTATGTTTATTGGAACTCCTTTCTCGTTTATTTTTCTCGAAAGAACTCTATAGAAAGCAAGTAAACGACTACAGTCTCTAGCTAGATCGTAGAAGTGGTATTTAGACGCCTCTTTCTTGGCCAGCCGCACTAGCCTCATAGGCATTTTGATACTCAACATGTTTGAGAGAGAAGAAGGCAGGTTATGTGCTTCGTCTACAACGAGGACTATTTTATCTAAAGATAAACCTGTCATAGAGAAGAAACTTTGCTGTACTTTAGGATCAAATACGTAGGGGTAAGAGCCTATAATTACTTTAGCTCCTAGCTGAACTAGTCTACGGGCCGCCTCGTAGGGACAAAGATCATCAAAGCGGCACTTCTCTATAAAGTCTACAGGAGTTCGAGCTATTAAACAGTAGTCAAATAAGTCTTCTGGCTTCAGCTTCAGTACATTTGTCGAGTAGATACATCCTTGCTCTCTTTTCTCTTTACAAAATTCTAGAAATTCTTCGTAGTCCATGTGCTGCGTAGACTCAAGCGAACACATTTCCTTCTTGCTTCTAAAAAGAGAGTAGAATACATGAACTCCTTTCTTCTGGAGTAGCTTTAATTCTCTGAAGGGAGCCATGGCCTGATTCTTAGTTCTAGCAGTAAAGAAGACCTTTAGATCACTGTCCTCTATTGCAGACAATACACCGGCTAAAACAGCCGAAGTTTTACCTACACCGGTCGGCGCTTCAAGTAAAAGTATCTCGCCTTTCTCAACTGCCTTTCTGACAGCTTCAGCTATTTCTCTTTGATACTTTCTCCAAGTAGCGTAAGGAAAGTACTTTTCTAAAGACATTTTATCGTACCAGCTCTGCAGGGACTCCCTCCTTATTTTGACAGAACATACTGAGTAAAATATCTTATTTAAGGAAATAGATCGCTACTTCAAATCGAGTAACTAGAACTCGGTGTTAAGTAGAAATAAGCGAGTTAAGCCATGCAATAAGCTTTTGGTAAGCAACTATCCTTGGTACAGCTTTTGCTCCAGGAGGCCCTGGCTTCTTCATGTAAAACGCATTCACCTCGTATACAGTGCCATATAGCCTCCTATCTAGAGCTATTTTAGCTAAACGTACTAAGTCAACAAGCAGCCCTGCAAGTGCAGGACTATCATTTATCCTCATATTCACTGTAATTTCGTCGACGAGACCATTGAATGTAATGTACTCGAGGTTGAGTGAAACAAATTTTCTGTCACCTAAAGGCTCTAAGTACCCCGTGGGCTTAATGTACGTAGGCACTTTGTATTCAAGAATATCTTCTACAACACTTGTTTTCGTGGTTTCTTTTGCTTTATTTCTCCTACTATCAGTTAGAGCTAAAAAGTCCGTATTCCCACCTATATTGTACTGAACAATGTATCTTACTCTCCTGTTCCTTTCCTTCAAGTGCTCAACTAAATCTGAGGTAAATGGAGTTGCTCCAGTAGCACAGTCGTCGCCAAAAATAATCATTCCGGATTGCCGGCAGAGCTCTAGGAAAGCCTCGTCGTTTGCTAGCAGCACAGGAATAGCATTAATGAAAGCTATAGGCTTGACTTTCTTTGAGTATAGGTAAGCTATGTAAGCATAGACTTGAGTAGCGGTCAAAGACTCTAATTTATTCTCCACTATCGCTTTCTCTAACTCCTCTGGGCTGCCAAATACTTGTCCATGCTCAGTAGTAATCGTATTCACTACGACATCCGGCTCTAATTCCTTCCACTCAGCTAGAATTCTATCTACTGCTTCGCCAAGCCCCTTCTTCTCCTCGAGTCCATGTGCTTTAACAGGCATGCCACGTAAACTACCTAAATGTACTCCTCTTCTAATAGTAATTTTCTTAAGAGACTCGGGTACAGGAACACTGCCACCTACTAGCTTCTCCGCGACGTCATACACTGTTTTACCTACTTTATTTTCATCAACATCATATGATGCAACAATCTCTATGTCAGAAATCTTGTAACCTAAATCGTACTCTGCTAGCGGAACACCAAAAGGCTCTATTTCTCCTAACTTTATTCTCTCGACACCCACAGAGAAATGGGAAGCACCCATACCCTGCCCTAAGACAACTACTCTGATCATGTTACCACCCTATTTTATGAGAATAAAATATTTATGAGTATATAAAACTATGCTTTGATGTATCCGCAGTTTCTACACTTATACTTCTTCTCAACTTCATCCCAGTGCAAACGATGAAAACATCGAGGACAAGAATACTCGCCTACTTCCAAAACTCCATTAAGTTTAAGAATCTTTTTAACTAAGTACTCAGTCTCGCCTGTAAGCTTAGCAATCTTCTTTATACTATAACCTCTATTATAAAGCTCTATTATAAACTGTTTTTTATCTTCATCTATTTTATCGTATTTTCTTCTCCGAGCAATCTTCTCTTTAACATCAGGTCTCTGCAAAGCAAGCCTAGTTCTCTCACGAATCAAGTATACTTCATACTGAGCAACCCAAGCCAAAATAGCTATAATAAGGTCTCTTATCTGAGGATGCATAATATGAGTAAACTCTTCTCTAACACTAATAACCATAATACCTTTTCTCTCGAGAGCACTCATTGTAGAAAAGATATCTCTAAAGCTTCTCCCAAGTCTATCAAGAGAATAAACCAGGAGAATTTTTATATTCGGGTGTTGCTCAAGAAAAGCTAATGCCTCCTTGAAGCGAGGACGCTCAACAGCAGAAATACTGCCAGAAATATCTTCCTCGAACTCTTTCACTATACTAAATCCTCTCGATTCAGCAAACTTATGTACAGTAATCTTCTGCTGCTCTACACTCTGCTCCTCAGTACTCACACGATAATATGCAATACACAGGCGCTGAGACATTCTCCTTTAACACACGTTAGAGAAATATAGGTCTTTAGCGCCAATACCCCAACTATTACAGAAGACCATTAGAAAACTGCCTCACCATCGGTACATATGGTCAAAATGTAGCAAAATAAATTATTCTATACAGAAAAACACTACATTCTACTACATACACAAAAAGAAAACTGTTCTCTAGATAGAACTAAAAAACAAATATTTTAAACAAAGATACAGTAAAACATGATATGAGCAAAACAGTTTTCACTATAGCTATCATTATCTTAGGTGCCGTAGTATTACTAGTCATCGGAGGTATAGCAGTAGCTCTTCTATTCACACAAACATCAACACAGCCCTCGACAAAAACAGTAAACGAAAAAATATGGACTATAAAAATCTACGATTTAGAAGGAAAAGCTGTAGATCTAAGTAAATACAAAGGCAAAATACTAGTAATAGACTTCTTCGCAACATGGTGCGGACCATGCGCAAAACAGCTTGAAGAACTCAAAAAACTTCTAGCTAGCCGCAGCGACGTACACATAGTTTCCATAAGCATATCTCCCGGTACAGATACTCCAGAAAAACTCAAAAAATATGTAGAAGACCATAAAATAACATGGCCAGTTTACATAGATAAGAATAGAAGCATGACCAAACTATTCAGTATAAGCGCGGTTCCAACACTAGTAATAATAGGCCCTAGCGGAAAATACATTATACGAGTAGGGCTCACAAATCATAAAACCTTAAATGAACTAATAAACAAGGTTAAAGACTAACTTAACTTTCCAAGAAACCTCTCCTACAAAAGGTATTCAACTATCCTTAATTCAATATCCTAATGAAGAACATGCAAAAGTATCTCAAGAAACTCCTCCTCCCTATTTTGGACACGAATAATAATTTTCGTCAAAGAATATTCATTAAATAGCTAAAATACTTTATATTTCTTAATAATAAGCCATATAATTAAATATTTAAGCTCTAAAACACAAATTTTAATATATGAATAGAAAGTTTATAGCTATACTCATAGTAGCTCTACTGATAGCAATAGTATTCCTATACACACATACGAACTACTTTTCATTAAAAACATTTTCTTCTAAATCTAAAAAATAAATCATGCAAATATGAATTAAAAGAATTAAAGAAATTATTATCATAATTCAATAATATTTACATAGTTTCAATCGATGTAGCACCTGCTGTAGATCCTCCTGAAAGATTAATGAAATACATTAAAGAGAGTAATATAACATGGCCAGTTTACATAAATAAAAAAGGAGATTTAGTGATATTGTTCAAAATAGCTGCATTACCGACATTAGTGATTATAGAACCTATAGGAAAATATGTAGTCAAAGTAGGTTATGTAGAATATAGTGAATTAATAAAATGTATTAATTATGTTAAGGAATATAATAGAAATAATTATTTTTGGCATTATTTTGAGTGAGAATATTGTACTCACTTAAATAGATGTCCTTCGTTTTTCCTAAAAGAGTGAGTAGGGAGGTCCTCGCTTCGAGGTGCATCGGGCTTATTTAAATTTAATTGAATTATTTTTAAGATACTTTTATAGTTTAGAATACTGTTATTTATCTTAGAGCCCTGAGTCGCCAAACATATTATTTGAGCATATTTTCTTTCGCGTAGTGAGAATAGCTGCTGTTAGCGACATTCATCACCCGGCTTCAACTATTCTAGTTAAGCTGGCTCAAGTACTGCGTAAGAGCGAAATCGACTTAATTGTTTTCGCAGGCGATGTAGTGAACTGGGCCGATGAGAAGTACTTCAAGAAGCTGTTGAAATTTATTAGAAGATTCTTTAAAGGGCCTCTTTTAGCTGTTTCAGGCAATCATGAGCACTGGCTTAGCGGTAGAGAAAAGAGAAGGGGGTTAACTAGTATCGAGAAGCTGAACAAGCTAGCTAAGCTTTACGAAGAATATAACGGAGTACTACTAGATGTAAAGGGTCCCTGCAGAATAGGAGACCTGTATGTTGTAGGTGTAGTAGGCTGGTATAACTATAGTTATGCTCAAGGTTTAGGGTTTACTGAGAAAGATTTCGAGAACTGCAATCCTTGAGGCTATAGTCTCCACAAGCTTGAAATAAAGGAGAAACGGGGGATAGGCTCTTGCCCATCGTGGTTTAGAGACTGTCTGTACGTGGAACTGAGTATGTCTGCTAGAGAATATGCTGAACTAAATGCGAGAAAGCTTAGAGACCAATTGGTCCGCGCGGGATCTCGTAGAAGTATTGTCATGCTTCATCACTGTCCTCGAAGAGACCTCATTAAGTACACGGGTAATCGTTATGAAGACTTTTACTTAGCTTATGCGGGTCACCAGAAATTAGACGATATTATAAGGAGCTGTGGGAAAGTTTTCCTAGTGATTTATGGTCACTTACATGAAAAAGCTCTTGAGCCTACAGCTCAGAAGAATGGACTTACTTATGTTAATCCCTATCCTCTGTACCCCTTGCTGAACAGGAAGATAACTCTGATTGAAGTTGATGAATATAAGGGAAGGTATTGTCTATAGAATTTGTGTAGACTATTTCGTAGGGACAGGTTTCGAAGATCTTAAGTAGCGCACTTAAAGTAATGTATTTTGGTGGATTCATGGATTATCTGATTGTAGACACTTATCCCGGTTTCGTGCTCGCTTTATGTGAGAATCCGGGTAAGTCTCCGCTGGCTACATGGGAGGAGTTTTACAGCAAAAAATTTCCTAAAATTTATGAGCTTCAGATAGGTAATTACGGGGAAAATTGGAGAATTTTTGCTGAGAAATATGTTTTCTCGAAATTTACTTCATGGTTTCCTAAAACTAGCCGCGTTTGGAGAAATCTACTATCAGTAATACCTTATGCTTACAGAGAATTCGCTAAGTCCTGGAGGAATAGACTAGGCGTCGTTTTTGTGGTTTATGTGGGGATAGGATGTGGTGCTGGCTGGGCAACGGAGTACAGGGGGAGAAAAGCTGTTTTACTTGGACTAGAGAACATAGTAGATTTGAATTGGTGTAGTTTAGAGGATTTACGTGGCCTGATAATACATGAGCTAGCGCACTTAATTCACATGGAGTTGAGAGGCCTATCTGCTAGGGAATTCGAAAAACTTGAATCGGATCCCCTGTTTCTGCTTTATAGTGAAGGATATGCGACATATATTGAAGAAGAGCTGACGGGAAAAGGTCTTGCTAGGATAGCTTCAGATAATAGCTGGCTGAACTGGTGTAAGTGTCATTTAGGTTTTCTTTCAAGAAAATACTTAAGTCGGATAGAGTCTGGTAAGCCTGTAAATGATTTCTACGGCTCCTGGCTGAGTATAGAGGGGAAGAGCCAGACCGGCTACTATCTTGGATACGAGTTTATCAAGTACTTAGCGCGTAAAACTTCTTTAAGAAGCATAGCGGTGTTGAATGTCAAAAAGATAAAAGAAGAAGCGATGTGTTTCCTAAGAGCTCTCGCCAATTAAAGAATAAATAGCCTTAGATAAAATACTAGTTGGGGCGATGAGGAAGCGCTGTCCCCATAAGACCGGTGAAGCCCCTCCCCCTTTGCCGAGCCGATGTAAGCGGCTGTATGTTCATTGTTTCGCTTAAGTAGCTGAGTGATGACCGCACGCGGCACTGAAGAGTGACGAGTACCAAACCGGCTGACTTCTATGCTCACCCATGGAACTAGTATTGTACTTGACTTTACTAGATGGCTTTCTCCTTTATAGAGGATTGTGCTGATACATTTTTATTTCCCTGTAAAGGATATATTAGCATATGAATATTCTCCTCTATAGGGGTGAATAATTATGGAGTTTAATTCCTCTAGAGAGGGTATAAGAGTTCGTGTTTTAGATTACATTAGGCGTCTCCTGGTTACTGCTCCTCATAAGGCGCTCTTGTACACGCGCCGAGGTAGACAAGAGCTTCCTTACAGATGGATTTTCTATAGACTAGTAAGCTACGCTCGTAGTTTTGCTGAAGGCTTTACTGAGAATAGGCTGATCATGATACCCGGTTTGAGGGGTACTGGGAAGACTACTGTTTTGTGGCAACTGTACAGGTATTTAGTTGAGGAGAAAAAAATTAAACTAAAGTATGTTTTATTTCTGCCTGTTGACGAACTTAAGACACTTGTTGGCGGAGATATCTATGAAGCTGTTAACTGTTATGAAGAATTACTGGGAAGGCGTCTGGAAGAGCTAGATAGACCTGTATTTCTTTTACTCGACGAGATTACTTATGATCCTAAATGGCCTTCAGCAGTTAAGGCTATTTACGACAGATCTCCCATGGTATTCATAGTAGTCTCGGGCTCATCTGCTCTTGCTTTGCAAATGACCCCAGATTTGGCCCGCAGAGGGATTAGAGAAATTCTTTATCCGATGAGCATGGCCGAGTACTTAATGCTTAAGTACAACAAATATCTGCAGAAAAATTTCATAAAGCGCCTCAAGGCTGCTCTTTTCGAGACATTTTCGCCCGAAGAAATGCTTGAAAAGCTAGAGATTTTACACCGAATGCTAATGGCTATAGACCTCGACCTACGTACTTTAGTTAGCAGTTATCTTAAGTTTGGAGGCTTACCTTTTACTATGCATGGCGACGAAATTACCTACGAACAAGTTTACGATGTAATTGAAAGAGTAATTAACAAGGATTTTGCAGCAATATATAAAATGAAAAGTGAAACTAGAGAACGAACAGCTGCTCTACTAGCTGGGCTCTCTACACATCCACCAGGACCTCTTTCAATATTAAGTATATCGAAAAGCTTAGGAATTAAGTACGATACTGCGAGAAAAATTCTTCAAGCATTAGAGCACTCCCTAATTCTATACTCAATACCTCCTTACGCAAAAGGACTAGCTCAAGCTAGAAAACTGCGTAAATACTGCTTCTCTACACCAGTGATACGTGCTGCACTAGCTTTTCGCTTAGGCTGGCCTCCAGAGGATCTTTTAGGCGCAATGCTAGAAGATGCTGTGCTTTCTACACTTATACGCCTTAAGGCTACATATCCTAAAATAGTGGGCGTTCATTACGACCCGAAAGAAGGAGGTGCAGACGCAGTAGTAGAGGTACGTACAGGTAAAGGAACGATAAGTGTACCATTAGAAATAGAGTGGGGACTGAAAGATGGACGGCAAGTAAGGAATACTATGAAGCATACGTCGTCTTCTTACGGAATAATAGTCGATGATGTAATTAAACCTGAATTAGACAAAGACGTCATTCATGTACCTAAATACATATTTCTTCTGCTGTAAAGTAATCATTAGAAAAGCATTAGCAGTCAAACTTTCTTACTTCAGTAAGTATTTTTGCAAGATCGCTATATCTTCTAGTATGTGCATGTCGCAAGGTCTCTCTATGATAACGCTGCCTTTATAACCTTCTTCTGCTACTGCTGCAAATACTTTGGCGAAGTCTACTGTCCCTAAGCTTAATGGATTGTGGTCGTCACGTTCCCCATAATTGTTGTTTACATGAATATTTACTACAAATTTAGATACTTTTCTGAAGAATTCTTCTGGCCTCTCATAAGATAGATTTGCGTGACCCACATCGAACGCTACTTTGAGTGCAGATGAGTTTACTGCTCGAAGTATTTGAAGCAGTTCTTCGCTACTTCTCCCAAAATGCGATGAAACTAGCTTTTGGCCATGTTCTATGTGGAAGTAATCCATGTTTTCTAAGGCTAGCAGCACTTTTCGCCTAGCTGCATAAGAAGCTATTTTCTTTAAATTAGCTGTCATAGCCTTGAAGGCTTCACGGTATTCTAGTAACTTTTCTACATGCCGTGACGGCTCATAGTTTGAGAAGCTGGGCTTGAAGTAAGCAGGGTGAATTGTTATGATATGTATATTGTTATTTGAAGCTATCTCAATTATTGAGAATAGTTCTTCGAGAACTTTTTTACGTACTTCAGGGTTTCTGTAGGCTAGTTTTACTGAATTTTCTACATCATGTACTTGTATACAAATATTACTGTAGTTTAGTTTACCTAATACTTTTAGCAGTTTTCTTAAATCGCTGCTGTCTTCTATGCAGAACTCGTAGCATCTTATATTAAGATTAAGTAGGCGATCTAATATATGTTTAGTTATTTTGAATAGCTCGTCTATATTGAGATTTTTAAGTTTCTTATGGTATATTTTTTCATAGGTTTCTGTAACCATTACTCCTATTATCATTGTTTCACTTTAAGGCTTACCGTAATTATTTCGAAGGGTTTCGCTTCAATAGAGACAGTATTCTCGTCGACTTTAAGTTCCTTTATCTTTTCTTCAAGTAGATTTGTTTCATTTGCTGCCTCGATTTCCTTGAAGAAAGTTATTTTGCCTCTGGTTTTTCTGCCTTCTGCTTCGTAGAAGCGGAGTACTACTTCATTTCCTTTGAAAGACTTCTTGAGGGCTACTAGTACTAGGTTTTCGGGAAAGAGTTTTAGAAAGCTGTATTCTTTTAGTAGTTTTCCTTTGTGTTTTGTTGTTTTCAGGGGTATGAGAGGATTGTTGAATTCGAGAGCTACTTTATATGATTTTGCCTCGCGCCATGATTTCTCATGTGGGTATAGAGAATACTCGAATACGTGGTATCCTTTTTCTAGTGCCTTTGGACCCATTTCGTAGTAGATATAGTATTTGCCTGATCTTTCTAGGTAGGCTTTGGCTAGTTTTATTAATCTGAGCTGTCCTATGGGTGCTGAGAGGTACATAGCGTTAATGCTTCTTAATAGAGTTAGTATTAGCGTGTTTTCGACTACGCTGTTTCCCGGGATACCTTTATTGATTAAAGTAACTCCGTAGTCGTTGTTCGAGTAGTCTACCCAGTTTACTGCGGGGTATTCTCCTTCGCTTCTTTTTATTGCTCCGTAAGGTATTTCATGCCATATTTCACCTTTCTTGATGTTTACTGGAAAAACTACTCTCAGTCTCTTGTTTTCGTCTCCGAACTCTATTTCCGTTATGAAGTCTATTCCTTTGACTTTGTCGTAGATTATGGTGAGCTGAGTGTATTTGCTGTTTCCGATAACACCTTTTGAAACCATTACTGCTCTTACGGGGCCTTTTTCGGCTATTATTCCCTGGGGAACACACATGCTCGTGTTAAGTGTTGTTGGGTTCGGCGGGTCTTTAATAGGAGTTACTACCTGGTGAGCATCTATGTCGCCGTTTATATTGCAGACTGACCCGTAGTCAGGCTCCATGAAAATGGTGTTCGCAAGATACTTGCTGCAGTCTAGTACCTCTCTTTTCGCTTCCTTATCGTATATACTGACAATATTCTTTGATAGTGTATCGAAACTTATTTTAAAGTATTGATTTTCTATAATATATTCGCCTTCTTTTTCGGATACTTTAATACTGGTTTCATATATTCTATTCGAGGGCGCCTCTGCTGACTCTATGTAATATGTTTTGTAGCCTAAAGGCGGCACATTTTCCACTATGAAAGCTATTTTTACAGTATTTAATGTCCTGTCGGGATTTCTTCTAGCTTCAATTATTTGTGAAGGTATTTCTTTTCCATTGGAGTCTATTACTTTTAATGTTTTTGCTTTAGGCCCGCATACAGCTATGTTTACGTAAACTACGTCAGTTCGCGTCCAGGCTAAAGGATTGAATACTACTACTGGTATCTCTCCTTTTTCTGACTGTGTGTCTATTAGCGATACTATTGACTTAAGTGCTTTTGTTAGTACTTCGCGACAGATACTTTCTGCTGTTTTATAGTTTTCCATTATTTTGTCGTAGACTTCGTCTACTACTTCACCGTTTATAGCGTCGTGGAACTGGTTCATTAGAATTAGTTTTAGAGCTTTCTCAAGCTGTTCTTCAGGGTAGTTTTCTCCGAGAACCCATGTTATAGTGGCGCATTTTTCTGCCGTAAGATAAAGGTTTTCTACCTTTCTGTTAGCTTTCTTTATTTCAATTCTAGTGCTATATGTTCCTCTGAAAATAGGATTGAATTCTCCTTTAATTACAGGCAGTTTGCTTGAGTCTTTTTCTAGTGATTTAAAGTACTCGCTTGCAGTAGCGATAGATATCTGCCAGTTTCTCCTGCGTCTTTTCCATTCCCTTACAATCTCGACTATTGAGCGTTGAGGCGGAGAAAAGTCATCTCCATTGAGTAACATAATGTTTTCCGTGGGAGCTACTTTACTTATTTCTCTAGCATTGTTTTCTAGGAAAGATATTGCTCTGTCTATATCGAAAGAACTTATGAGGTAAAAGTATCTTAGCTCTCCTTGAGGCACATAGCCTGAACTATATCCTAGGAGCGCGATACGTAAGTATTCTAGTGCCGTCGATTCCTTCCCAGAAGAAGTCGCTGGGCATGTTTTTGAGAGCTCCTCGCTAGAAAACAAAGTACTTTACTCCAGCTTTCCTGAATATTTGAGGACGCTGCGCAGACTGACCATAAACATCAATAAACCAGCCGCACTTAGCTTTTGTACTGAAATTCTCTTGAATATACTTTTGGAAAATAACGATATTTCTTGCCAGGAATTCTCCTGAAGGAATATTGGAGTCAGGCTGAGTATAGCCGGAGCAAACGAATTCTATTAGCTTACTTTCTACAGCTTTCTTGAATTTC